>ERZ778514.1195-NODE-1195-length-20379-cov-9.451486_pt1 | contig 20379 bp, 18 predicted proteins | sample MGYA00510344_ERZ778514 | MGnify/ENA primary metagenome ERZ778514 (study PRJEB29527, sample SAMN07138968) | mouse gut metagenome | material: feces | host: mouse | place: China:Nanjing | collected 2016-01-25 ...
GTCTTTTGCTTGGTTGAAAAACATAAAGTTCTTATCCCGAACTCGCGTTATCAGGCTACTACCCCAGCGGCGCACGGTCGGGACATGCTGTCGAACACCGTATTGGATATGGGCTGAGACGCACACATGACGGACAGGTAGAGCCTTATTTCATAAGCAAACATGCCGATGGCTGGACGGTGACGCTGCTTGAATAGCCACATCACATCGTGACGTTGTATTTGGCGAGGATGCGGAGGGGGTGATATGATTCTTTGGCGTGGCGCAGGCCGGGGTCGCCAACATCTTCCTCACGGTTGATGTAGCGCACCTCGGGATGATGGCCTGTCATGAGTTCGGCAAAGAGCTTGTTGACGGTCTCGCCCGCGCCGTTGACGAGGTGGTTCATCTTTTCGATATGCACATAGAGGGTGTCACCTATCACTTCGCCGAGCGTGAAGGCCACAATGCCGTCGGCGGGTGTGGAGAGCACCGCTCCCTCAAATCCGTATCGGTCGAGGTGGGCGAGCACGTGCATCACCTGTTCGCGCTCCACGTCGGCAAGGGCCGGTTTGGAGAGGGGCAGATGTGTGTCGCGGTAAAAGGCTGTTACGGCGTCGAGATTGGCGGATGTCAACGGCTCGAAACTGTAGCCGGGATTATCGGCGAAGAAACGGTTGACGTGGTTGCGCTTTTTGCCGAGTTTCTTGCCCGAGAGCGAGGCGAGGGCTTCGGCGTCATAGAGATAGTCGCCCCAGTCATCAAGCGGGGCGACTTGAGTGGCTCCGAGCATGCGCAACGGCTCCAGATATTCTTCGGGCACGGCCGAGAATACGAGCGGCATGCAGCCGCTGTCACGGCAGTAATCACGCAGCAATGCCACGGATTCATGCAGTGGAACCTTGCCGACAGGCAGCGAGAAGGCCGGACGTGTGACATCGTCCTCGGTGACACCTTTTATATATAGTGTATCGTTGTGGATGGCGTAGGTGTAGTTGAAATATCCGGCCCACATGAGCAGACCGCCTACGGTGAAATCGCATGTGCGTGAGGTAGAGCAACCAAGATAGGGTAGTATGCGTGGCACATCGTCGAGCGTAAGGGGTGAGAATCGAAGCAGCGACCCGACCCGCGGCTTTACAGCCGTCATCACGGTATAACTCCGCGCAGGATATTGAGGGCGTGAGGAATATAGAGGTGTCATAAAATAAGCAGTGTTATTATCAGTTGTTTCAACTGTAATAACAATTTATAGTTTAAAAAGTTAAAGGAGTTTATAAAGTTAAGACAATAGTGTAGAGGGTAGTATCTGTTGACGATACAGTCTCTGAAACTATTATCTTGACTTTATAAACTCCTTTAACTTCTTAAACTACTAAGAGTTAACTTTTTAAACTATAAGAGTTAACTTTTTAAACTATAAGAGTTAACTCCTAAGAGCTTACTGACGGCCTGAGGTGGCGACGCCGCGGGCGATTTTTGCCACGAGACCCTGGAGCACCTTGCCGGGACCTACCTCGATGAACTCGTCGGCACCGTCGGCTACCATGTTTTGCACGCTCTGAGTCCAACGCACGGGGGCGGTGAGCTGTGCCACGAGGTTGGCCTTGATTTCAGCGGGATCAGTGTGGGGCTTGGCGTCCACGTTCTGATAAACGGGCACAGCAGGAGTGTTGAACTCGGTGCGCTCGATGGCTTCGGCTAGCTCGGCGCGGGCCGGCTCCATGCAGGGGGAGTGGAAACCGCCGCCCACCTTGAGCTTGAGGGCTCGTTTGGCACCGGCTTCGAGGAGTTTGGCGCAAGCAGCGTCGATGGCCTCAACCTCGCCCGAAATCACGAGCTGGCCGGGGCAGTTGTAGTTGGCGCACACGACTGTGCCGTCAACACCTGCACAGATTTCCTCGACTTTCTCGTCGGGAAGGGCGAGCACGGCCGCCATTGTGGAGGGGTTGATTTCGCATGCTTTCTGCATAGCCTGTGCGCGGGCCGACACGAGGCGGAGGCCGTCCTCAAAGCTGAGTGCGCCGGCAGCTACGAGAGCTGAAAATTCGCCGAGCGAATGTCCGGCCACCATCGAGGGGTCAAACTCTTCGCCCATGGTCTTGGCGAGAATCACCGAGTGGAGGAAGATGGCTGGCTGTGTAACCTTGGTCTGACGGAGGTCTTCGTCAGTGCCCTCAAACATGAGGTCGGTGATGCGGAATCCGAGTATCTCGTTGGCCTTCTCAAACATCTCTTTGGCCACAGGATTATTGTCATAGAGGTCTTTGCCCATGCCTACAAACTGGGCACCCTGACCGGGAAATACAAATGCTTTCATGTGTAATATAGCGTTAAAATGTTATTTGCAGATTTTCACGGGTGCAAAGGTAGTGAATATTTTGATTACAAGCCATGTTTGGCTTCAAAAATACAGATGTGAATAAAAATGAGACGTCATCATATCACCATGTGACTGCACTACAATAAAAATGTAACATAGCTCTGCATGCACAACTATGACAAACCACTAACTTTGCAATATACAAAGTTAAAAACCTCATACATCATGAAACACCTGCTACTCGCCGCCGCATCTATGAGCATGATATGCGCGTCGGCTCAGAATCCGGCCATACACACGTGGTTTACCCCCGACCCGGCACCTTTTGTACACAACAACACGGTGTATCTCTTCACCGACCATGACGAGGACGACGCCCAGTATTTCAAGATGAAGGACTGGCAGCTCTACTCGACCACCGATATGGTCAACTGGACCTATCGCGGGACACCCATCTCCACAGCCACATTCGCGTGGGCCAAGCAGGGCGACAACGCCTGGGCCTCGCAGGCGGTGGAACGCGACGGCAAGTGGTACTGGTATATCTGCGCCGAGGACACCGCCCGTCATGTCCACGGCATAGGAGTGGCTGTGGCCGACAGTCCGACCGGCCCTTACCAGGATGCTCTGGGACGGCCGCTGGTGCCGGGTGCGTTCGGATATATCGACCCGTCGGTATTTATCGACGATGACGGCCAGGCCTATCTTTTCTGGGGCAATAACGGACTGTGGTATGCCCGCCTCAACAGAGACATGGTGTCGCTCGCCAGCGAGGTCATGGAGGTGCCCGGTCTCAACGACCCCGACTGTTTCGGGCCCAAAGTGCTCAAGCATGACTGGCAACTCAACAAGCGCGTCATGAAGACCGGCTATGAGGAGGGTCCGTGGGTGACCAAGCGCAACGGCTTGTATTATCTGGCCTATGCTGCCGGAGGCGTGCCCGAACATATGGCCTACTCGACCGCCGAGAATATCAACGGTCCGTGGAAATATCGCGGCCGCATCATGGACGAGGCCGAGAACAGTTTTACCATCCATGGCGGCAATATCAACTTCAAGGGGCGCGACTTCATGTTTTATCACAACGGCATCCTGCCCAACGGCGGAGGATTTCGCCGCAGCACGAGCATCGAGGAGTTTACGTTCAATCCCGACGGGTCTATGCCGTTTATGCCTTTCACGCGCGAGGGCGTCAGGACTCCGGCCGGCACGCTCGACCCCTATAGCCGTGTCGAGGCCGAGACCATGGCCCGCGGCTTCGGACTCAAGACCGACCGCAACGCCGGCGACGAGCATTATCTCACCTCAATCAACAATGGTGACTGGCTCGGACTGCGCGCGGTGGATTTCGGCAAGAAGACACCCGTGAAATTTGTCGCATCAATAGGGGCGGCCAAGGCCAAGGGGTGCATACAGTTCAGACTCGACACCCTCAACGGTCCGGTAATCGCTTCGATAGAGGTAGACCCGGCCAAGGACGGCGGAGCCATGCACGAGGTGTCGGCCCCGTTCACAGCCCCCAAGGACAAATCGGTCAAGGGCCTGCATGACCTCTACATCCTCTTCTCGGGCGAGGAAGGCGAGATGTTTGACTTCGACTGGTGGAGAGCAGAGAAATAGATAAACGAGAGTTGAGTTATTAAACAACCTATTTAGGATTGGCTTCGCGGCATCGGCATGGATACAGCGAAGCCAATTCTTCATATACCGATTATATATACTTTATTATATATGTGATAATTTGTTAAATAATAGTCGGTATATTAAGAGTTTTCATTAACTTTGCCGACTGAATTTAACGTCGGGAGGTGTGACACGGTCTCCCGAGGTAATGTGTACACAAGAACAATTTATGAAAAACCTCGTGATAGTCGAGTCTCCGGCCAAGGCCAAGACCATCGAAAAGTTTTTAGGAAAGGACTATAAAGTGATGTCGAGCTTCGGACACATCCGTGACCTGCGCAAAAAAGACATCAGCATACGCGTCGACTCGGACTTCGAGCCAGTGTATGAAATCCCGACCGACAAGAAGGCCCTGGTAGCCGATCTGAAAAAGGCTGCAAAGAGTGCGGAGACCGTATGGCTCGCGTCCGATGAGGACCGCGAGGGAGAGGCCATAGCATGGCACCTCTATGAAGTGCTGGGGCTCAGGCCCGAAAACACGCGCCGCATAGTGTTTCACGAGATTACCAAAAACGCCATACTCAACGCCATCGAGCATCCCCGCGAGATCGACATCAATCTGGTCGACGCCCAGCAGGCACGCCGAGTGCTCGACCGCCTCGTCGGTTTCGAGCTGTCGCCGGTGTTGTGGAAGAAGATACGCCCCGCGCTCTCGGCGGGACGCGTTCAGTCGGTGGCGGTGAGACTCATCGTTGACCGCGAGAACGAAATCAACGCCTTCACCTCCGAGCCTTACTTCCGTGTCACCGCCCGCTTCATGCTCCCCGGCGGAGTGCCGCTCGGCGCGGAGCTGTCACGCCGTCTGCCCGACGAGAAGTCGGCGCGCGAGTTTCTCGAAGCTTGCGCCGAGGCCTCGTTTACGGTCGGTGATATCGTTGTCAAGCCGCTCAAGAAGTCGCCCGCACCCCCATTCACCACCTCCACACTCCAGCAGGAGGCGGGCAGAAAATTAGGTTTTTCGGTGTCGCAGACCATGATGATAGCCCAGAAGCTCTACGAGGCCGGACACATCACCTATATGCGTACCGACTCGCTCAATCTCTCGTCGCTGGCCATAGCCTCAATTTCCAATCTCATCAAGGAGGAGATGGGCGAGGGTTATCTCAAGGTGCGTAAATATCACACCTCATCGAAGGGCGCGCAGGAGGCTCACGAGGCCATCCGTCCCACCTATATGGACAAGGAGACAGTCGAGGGGACGGCTCAGGAGAAGAAACTCTACCGTCTGATACGCCTCCGCACCATAGCCTCGCAGATGGCCGACGCCGAGATGGAAAAGACTACTGTGGAGATAGGCATCAGCAACCGCCAGGAACATTTCTCGGCCACGGGCGAGGTGATAAAGTTTGACGGCTTTCTGCGCATCTATCTCGAGGGCAGCGATGACGACACCGAGAGCAACGCCCCGGAGACCACACTCCCTCGCATGACCACGGGCGAGGGCCTCACGCTCCAGGATGCCAACGCAACGGAGCGTTTCACACTCGCACCCCCGCGCTACACCGAGTCATCGCTCGTAAAGAAGATGGAGGAGCTCGGCATAGGCCGCCCGTCGACCTACGCGCCTACCATCTCGACCATCCAGAACCGCGAATATATCGTCAAGGGCGAGAAGACCGGCGAGAAACGCGAATATACCGTGCTCACTCTCTCGGCCAAGAAGGTCTCGACCAGGACCAAGAGCGAAAACGCCGGAGCCGACAAGGGCAAGCTCATACCCACCGACACCGGTATCATCGTCAACGAATTTCTTACCGAACACTTCCCCGACATCCTCGACTATGACTTCACGGCCGGAATGGAGGAGAAGTTTGACCGCATAGCCGAGGGCGACTCCAACTGGAACAATGAAATCAAGGATTTCTATGCCCTCTTCCACCCGGAGGTGGAGAAGGCCAACGAGCTGCGCACCGAGCATAAGGTGGGCGAGCGTATGCTCGGCACCGACCCTGCCACTGGCGAACCGGTGTCGGTCAAGATAGGCCGATTCGGCCCCATCGCCCAGATAGGCTCGACCGAGAGCGACGCCAAGCCGCGCTTCGCATCGCTGCGCAAGGACCAGAGCATCATGGACATCACGCTCGAGGAGGCTCTCAAGCTCTTTGACCTGCCCCGCGAGGTGGGTACATATGAGGACAAGACCGTCACTGCGGCAGTGGGACGTTTCGGTCCCTATCTGCGACATGACGGCAAGTTTGTGTCAATCCCCAAAGACCTCTCGCCCACATCCATCTCGCTCGAAGAGGCCATAGAGCTTATCGAGGCCAAACGTGTGGCCGAGAAAAACAAGACAGTCAAGACTTTTGACGAGGAGCCCGACCTGCAGATACTCAATGGCCGATATGGCGTGTATATCTCCTATCAGAAGACTAACTACAAGATACCCAAGACGGTTACCGATCCGGCAGCCCTCACCTATGACGAGGTCAAGGCGATAATAGCCGACCAGGAATCCGCCCCCAAGAAAAAGACTACGCGAGGGAGGAAGAGCTCTTCATGAGCTTAAAGTTTAGAGAGTTAAACTTTAAGCTTTTAAAAGTTACTCCAATAAGTAGTCAAATAATATCACAGATGTATAAAAAACCATACAATACCCGCCCGGGGGCTGAGAAAAGGCCATTCAAACCCGATGTAATCGAGAGCTATGTCGTTGACAGCGCGTCACAACTGCTCGAGTTTCTCATCGCGGCCATGCCCGAGCGCAAACGCACAGCCATCAAGAGTCTGCTGGCCCACAACCAGGTGGCTGTCAACGGCACGCCCCAGCGACAGTTTGACTTCAGCCTCAAGCATGGCGACGAGGTGAAAGTGAACCTCTCGCGCGAGTTTCGCACATTTTACAACCGCCGCCTCAAACTGGTGTATGAGGACGACGACATTATCGTGGTCAACAAAGGCTATGGCCTCCTCTCCATGGGCAACGAGAAAGTCAAGGACGAGACGGCCTACAATATACTGCGCGACTATCTGAAGTGGCAGAACCCTCGCAACAAGGTGTTTATCGTGCACCGTCTCGACCGCGACACATCGGGGCTGATGGTGTTTGCCAAAACCGTCGATGCCAAGGAGAAACTCCAGCACAACTGGAACAACATGGTGCTCGAGCGCAAATATCTGGCCGTTGTCGAAGGGCGTCCCGACCCCTCGGAGGGCGAGGTGCGCAGCTATCTGGCCGAAAATTCGCGCTATGAAGTCTATTCGACCGATAATCCCGAGGAGGGACAACTGGCCGTGACCCGTTATCGCACACTCAAGAGCAAACACGGATATTCGCTCATGGAGGTGCAGCTCGACACGGGCCGCAAAAACCAGATACGCGTGCACATGAAGGACCTCGGCCACCCCATCACGGGCGACCGCCGCTATGGAGCCGGCTCCTCGCCCATCCACCGTATGGCCCTGCATGCCCAGACCCTGCGCTTTGTCCACCCCATCACGCGCAAGGACATGAATTTCTCAACTCCAATCCCCATTTCCTTCGGCAAAATCGTAGGAATGTGATTACAGCATTATGATACAGATCGGCGATACAGTAAGATTTCTCAACTCGACAGGCGGTGGCGTGGTGCGCCGTATAGAGGGCAACATAGCGTATGTAGACGAGGACGGATTTGAGACCCCCACCCTGCTGCGCGAATGTGTGGTAGTGGCCACGGCCGCAGCCGCACCCCGCACCGCGCCGGTGGCTCCGGCCAAGGCGGCAGCAACCTCATCGCCGGCCCCGGCTCAGACCCCGGCCCTGACTATCGAGGAGACTCCCGGGGGCGAGAAACTCAACATAGTGCTTGCCTATGAGGCAGCCAACCTCAAGCGGCTCAATGACACTACTTTTGACACCTATATAGTCAACGACTCCAACTATTACCTCTATTTCACCTACATGACCCGCGCCGACGAGGCCAAGGAGTGGACGCTGAGATATGCAGGAATGGTTGAGCCCAACATACAGCTCTTCATAGAGGAGATAGCCGGCAGCGACCTCTCGGCGATGGACCGTGTGGCCGTGCAGTGCATAGCCTACAAGGAGGGCAAAGAGTTCAGGATGAAGTCGCCGGTGGCCGTGGAGACAGCTCTCGACACCACCAAGTTTTTCAAACTTCACTGTTTCAAGCCCAACCCCTACTTTGACCACGACGTCATAGCCCTCGACATAGTGAAGGACGACGTGGCCCTGCGCCGTATGGTCATCGACTCGGGCCGGCTCGAGGAGGGACTCAAGGCCAAGAAGGCAGCAGACCGTCCCATCCGCCGCCCCGTGCAGAAACACCAGCCCAAGAAGCCCGGACTGCTCGAGATCGACCTCCACATAAGCGAACTTGTCGACTCGACCGCGGGACTCTCGCCGGCCGATATGCTCAACCTGCAGATCGACGAGTTTCGCAAGGTGATGGACGCCAATCTTAAAAACAAGGGCCTGAAAATAGTCTTTATCCACGGCAAGGGCGAGGGTGTGTTGCGCAACGCACTCATGAAGGAGCTCAACCACCGGTATAAAGGCCATCAGGTGCAGGACGCCTCATTCCGTGAATACGGATTCGGCGCGACACAAGTGACTATCTGAACCGACGGGAGATACAAAAGGACAAAAGTTTCAAAAGGAGAAGAATTCTTCCGGTCAATCCATCTACATTATGTCTGACTCATCGACCGACTTCCGACACTTTTTGAGACTTTTGTCCTTTTGTATCTTCTGAACTGTCACATATCCCTCCCCCTTCATTCCGGCCACACGCATTACTGACCACATGGACCGATTTGACACAGAGAACAGCTACTCGACCATAATGAAACGCCTCTCGGCTTTCGGAGGGGTGCAGCTATTCAACATCCTCGTCACGCTGGTGAGGGGCAAGTTTGTGGCGATGTTTCTCGGTCCGGAAGGCATGGGCATCTCCTCACTGTTCACCTCATCGACCGCCACCGTGCAACAACTGGGCAGTCTCGGCCTCAACCTTGCCATAGTCAAGGAGGTGGCGCGTGTCAGGGATGACAGCCGCGGACGCTCTGACGTGATAGGCGTGGCTCTGCGTCTGCTGCTGCTCACCTCGCTGCTCGGCGCGGTGATGTGTGCTGTGTTGTCACCGTGGCTGAGCAAGTGGTGTTTCGGTGACTACAGCCACACTCTGAGCTTTGTGTGGCTCGGCCTGTTTTCGGCCCTCTCGATAGGGGGAGGCGGCCTGCTGGCCATACTGCAGGGCATGTCGCAGGTGAAACGCCTCGCCAAAGCCTCGCTGACCGGCGGGCTGTCAGGACTCCTGATCGGGGTGCCGCTCTACTACTTTTTCGGCACTGGCGGCATAGTCCCGGCAATGATACTCATGTCGGGGGTGATATTCACATTTTATTATGTATCATTCCGCAGGTCGGTCGAATATGAATACACGCCGCTGAGCCTGCGGCAGCATATGCCGCTCATCAGGCGGCTCGTCGTCACAGGACTGATACTTATGGCCGGAGGACTGGCCGGCACAGCCGCCGGCTTTGCCATCAATGCCTTTGTGCGCGCCTATGGCGACATCGACAACGTGGGACTCTACCAGGCGGCTTCGTCGCTCACCAACCAGTATCTCGGCATAGTCTTCAGCGCGCTGGCCATGGATTATTTCCCGCGCCTGTCGGCCGCGATGAACGAGCACAGCAAGATGCTCACGGTGGTCAACCGTCAGACCGAGATAGTCATGCTCATAGCCACTCCGCTCGCTCTGGCACTCATATGGTCGGCCCCATGGGTGATAAAACTGCTGCTGACCGACGAGTTTTTTGTGATAATCCCGCTCATGAGATGGCTTGGCATGGGTATACTGCTTCAGGCGGTAGTCTTCCCGCTGGGCTACATACTGCTCGCGGGTAACAACCGCAGGGTGTATGTGTGGGTTGAGATTGTGATTGACAATCTGATGTGGATAGCTTTAAGCATGGGGCTGTACTATATGTACGGGCTGATAGGTCTAGGCGTGAGCATGATGGCGAGGTCGATGATAAACATAGGTGTGGCCTATGGTGTGACGCGCTCGTATTACGGATTTCGCTACGACATCCACAGCCTCACGGCCCTAGCTGTGTGTCTCACGCTGGGCGGGTGTGGCTTTCTGCTCTCGCTGACTACCGATGCCGCCTTCGGCTGGCCTATACTGGCCGTGACGCTGGTCTCGGCCGCCTACTCGGCTCTCCGGCTCAGACGACGCCTCGCCTCGCAGCGGGCATAATATAAAAAAGTATATACCGATATGATTATATATTTCTCAGGCACAGGCAACAGCCGTGCGGTAGCCACAGAGCTTGGACAGCTGATGGACGAGGAGGTCAAGGCCATGTCTCCATCAATGCGCGGAGGTGACATGACCTTGACCGACAGCCGACGGCTCATATGGGTGTTTCCGGTCTACTCGTGGGGTGTGCCTCCTTATGTGATGGATATTATACGCTCTGTCGTGATTGACGCGCCGGCTGCTATGCCTCATCACGCGGTGATGACCTGCGGTGACGATTGCGGTCTGACCGACCGCATGTGGCGCAAGGCTATAGCCGCTCGCGGATGGAGGGGGCGGTGTGTGATGTCGGTGCAGATGCCTAACAATTATGTGTCGCTGCCGGGATTTGATGTCGACCCTAAGGGGGTCGAGGAGGCCAAACTGGCGGCTTTCCCTTCTCGGCTGAGAAGTGTGGCTGCGGAAATAGTCCGGGCCGAGTCGGACGACTCGGAGGTGACCGATATCGTGCGCGGATCGTTTGCATGGATTAAAACCAAGGTGATATATCCGTGGTTTGTGCGTCATGCCATGGATCCGCGTCGGTTCAGTGTGTCGGAGGCTTGTGTCGCGTGCGGCAAGTGTGCCCTGACCTGTCCGCTCGGCAATATCACCATGTCGGGCTCGGGGGAGAATCCCCGCGCCATGCGCCCGGACTGGGGCGGGGACTGTGCGGGATGTCTCGGATGTTACCACACATGCCCCGTGCATGCCATCAATTACACGTCGGCCACAAAGAGCAAAGGGCAGTATGAATACAAATAATTGAAATCAGGGGGAAATACAAAAGGACAAAAGTCTCATAAGAAACAAAAGTTTTTTCAGGCTTATGTTACAACCATGAAAAATTAAAACTTTTGTTTCTTATGAGACTTTTGTCCTTTTGTATCTCCCTCAGTGGCCGAATCTTACGCCTGCTCCGAGCATGAGGTTGCCGGGCTCTTTGAAGCGATAGAGCTTGTAGCCGGTGAGAAGGAAAAAGCGGTCGGTGACGAAGGTCTTGAGTGAGAAGGTGTTGTACCATCCGCGCAAGTCGGAGCCGCCGGGTGCGAGGACGCTGTGGCCGAGACCGACATTTATCGCAAACAACGACATGCGCAACTCCACACGGGCCGAGAGTCCGAGCATGACGCGGTCGGAAAACGAGGTGCGGTAAAATCGCGGGTCGTCCGACGGTGTGCCGGTGACATAATGGGTCGAGAGGGCGGCTCCCTCGTCATATTGCCCGTCAACCGACACTCCGGCCGACAGAAGAGGGTTGAAACGATACATTGGGGTGAGGTTGAAGCCGGCCACGCCAAATTTGCCGGGTACGAGGCTCTTTCCTCCCTCAACGCCGTCGATGTTTATGCCGGGATAAGGGGTGTAGGACCATTTGCGCCATGCTCCGTAGAGCGCGAGGTCATAGACCATGCCCGGCTCGAAGTCGCTCCAGTCGGCCCTGCGCATAACGGCAGGGGTGCCCAAAGTATAGCTCAGGCCGACGCGTGCGCCGAGCATGTTGAGTCCGGGATTGGGGTCACCGGTATTGCCGTTGGAGTAGTGTGTCACCTCGGCTCCGGCAAGCAGTCCCAGACGTGGTGTAAGACGATAGCGGAGATAGAGGCCGAAGTTGATATAGGCAGTAATCGGAGTGCCCATGCCGTCGAGATTGCGCACATAGTCGGGCGAATCATGGTCCATGGACTTCCAGCCCATGGCCGCGCCGAAGTTCCATTCATAGTCGAGGGTCAGCCGCTCACCCAGCGAGGCCAGCCGTGCCCCCTGCATCACGTAGAGCAGAGCGGGAGTGCCCAGCACTCCGCCCGGCGATGCCATCTGCACTCCCACACCGACGCCCTGATAGGCCGACGGATACCACCGGCCGTAACGCGAACCGGGGGCATTACGCATGCTTAATTCGGCAAACGGAGCGTAACCCATGTCGAGCGAACGGCCTCTGACGTTTGACCCGCGCACGAAATAGTTGGTGTGGAGTATCGGGGTGACCCTGAGTCCGGCGGTCACGGTGACGTCGGTCACGTGATGAGAGGGCTCGCGGGGATATTCATCGTCAGATGATGTCGCCCGTGCATGCATACAGGCCGGCGCAAGCAATCCTGCGAGCGTCACGGCTATGACTATTGACTTATAATTCATCATATCTCACTTCATAGCTGTCGGGCTGCTCTATGGTCAGCCATATTATCATCTCGTGCTCCTCGCCCGAATATTTGTTTCTCACTCTGAGCCGTGCGTCAAAGACGGTCGGCACCATCCGGGCATACAGTTGGGTCAACATGCCGGGCTCAACATTGATCGGTGTAATCGGCGGGTAATGGAGCAGGCTGGTGTAACTCATCGATGAACTTATCCCGGCGGTCTCGCCTCGCAGCTCCCAGTCAGAATAGTAGGGATTGGTCCTTGTCGGGACCGGTATCTCCTCTCCTTCAAGAGCGGAGACGTACTCTTCATCAGCCGTGATTGTCCGGATATTATAAAACGACAATATGCCGGAGGGTAGCTGCGGAGTCCACAGCACGGGCTCATTGCCGGCCGAAAGGCCATAGGCGGTCAACAGCCGGTCTTCAGCCTTATTTTCATCTGTGCCCCACGTCATGAGATTATAGTCGACGTCCATAATCTCGAGGCCGCCCACACGCTCTATCCCGACCATTATCTCATGGCGGTCGTAGGTCTCATCAGAGCTGGCCACAAGCCAAAACATCAACATGCCGTTGCCTATGGCATAGTTAACGTCGACCGTCACCACATCGCCGCGGCGGGTGACCGTGAAGTCGTTGAGCGTGGTGTGGAGCGATATGGTGCCGTCGCCGGTGAGTGTCTTGCCTTGCATCGGGCTTCCGCCGGCCGGGGTGACCACCGTCGACAGATCAGTGCCATGTATGTCGGCTCCCGCAAGGGTGAGCTGCGACCAGTCGTCGGAGCGAAACCGTATGGTGCGCGAGGCTCCGTCGCCCTTCATGGTCAGCTCGGTGACATCGGGCGTGAAGTCCTCGACAAATATGTCGGAATTGCACGCACTTAGCAAAAATGTCAGTAATAATATGGTAATAAATCGCATATAGCGTATAGAAAAATGTTTACATCCGCGAATTTACATAAAAAAATGACAAAAAATCACCTTCCCGGTAAACTTTTAACCATTCCCGATTGTATTTATGTAACAATAACATTCAATTACCCTAACACTTCTTACCAAATGGATAAAAAATCTATCAAAGGAACCAAGACCGAACACAACCTGCTCGCTGCTTTTGCCGGTGAAAGCCAGGCACGTTCACGCTATACATTGTTTGCCAAAAAGGCCAAGGAAGAGGGCTACCGTCAGATAGCCAAGGTGTTCAAGATGACCGCCAAGCAGGAGATGAGCCATGCCGAGCTTTTCTTCAGCAAACTCGAGGGCGGTGTCGTGACCATCCAGGCCGGCTATCCCGCCGGCGTCATCGGCGACACTATCACAAACCTGCGCGAAGCCGCTGCCGGCGAGCGCGAGGAGTGGAGTGACCTTTATGCCAACTTTGCCCAGACTGCCGTTGACGAGGGTTTCCCCGAAATCGCCGCTCTCTTCAAGATGGTGGCCAAAGTGGAGGTTGAGCATGAGCAGCGTTATCTGCGTCTTCTCGACCGATTGACCAACGACCAGGAGTTCTCAGGCGAGGATACCGAGCAGGAATGGCAGTGTATGCACTGCGGTTATGTGCACAAAGGTAAGTCTGCCCCCAAGAAATGCCCCGTATGCGGCAAGGAGCAGGGATACTTCGAGCGCAAAGCCGACAATTACTGACCCACACTCTCTATGGTCAAGTAGGTAAGATGTTGAAAAAATTAATTTTTCCTTGCTTTATTGCCCATAGATAAGAGAATGACGGGTTAATATCCACACACCCACGGCTTATACCTTACTTATTGTTGTCTATCATATGATATTAAGACTAAAAAGGTCAATCTAAAAAGACTTACTGCTTACTTATATTGTGTGGTAAATAAGGTAATAAGTTAAAAAGGTCTGTTCAATACACGCTACATAAAAACATATTACCCCTATATCCCCCCCGAGGCCGGAAGGACAAGCGTCCCCCCGGCCTCGGTATTTTAAGAGGTTGTTTAATAACAAATGTCAATCTATCAATGGGATTTCAACCCTTATCGATTGCTTTCAGAATATGTTTCTTCATCCGTTTTTTTTTGACATACAAGAAACATTGACATGAAGTCCTTCATCACTCCCGACTCTTATCTCGATATTGCTGCCGGAAGGGGTGTCAGTCTGCGGGCTGAGGGGTTTCTTCACAGGGGGGCTCGAGCTTTTTGTGGCGGGCATAGGCCGAGGCCATGCGAGTGTGGTAGGCTCGGCGGGCGTAGGATGGGCCGTTGTAGCCGCGGGCAAAAGAGGCCCAGTTTTTGGCTTGCAGATGCTTGAGCAGTCCGGTGGAGGTGATAAATTCGGCAAACATTTCGAGCTGGTCGCGCTCGGAGCGTGACATTCTGTCGACAAAGTCGTCGATGCTTTCGGCTCCGCATTTTTTCCAGTTGAATCCGCCTATCTGAAACATGCCCCAGAATGTGCCTTCGACGGCGGCATGGGGGTGTATGGACTTGGCGGCCTCCAGACGACGGTTGGCTTTGATCTGCGAGCCGCGATGGGAGCTGAACACTACGGAATGTGATTTGCTGTATTTGGAGAGATTGACCCCGCGGCGTGTGGCGAATCGCCTGAACATTGTGAGGTCAAAATTGATGAGAGGTGTGCCGGGGGCAGAGAATCCCTCATGAGTACGGCCGGCTTCGATTTCTACTACGGCCTTGATGGCGGCGACTTCCACGCCCAGATGCAGGGCGACTTCCCGGAAGTCTTCTTCAGTCAATGTGAGGATGGTGTCGGTTGGCTCAGTGAGCTGTTGTGCAAGAGCGGTCGGTGAGGTATTTTCAGGGATCTCTGACGAGGGGGTGGTGCCGTCGCCACTGATTGTGAAAATCACTGAGGAGATCATTACCGATGCTGCGAGCAGGGCTGCACGTTGAAGCATATGATTCGGTTTAGTTCTACAATTCCCTTGCGCGCCTGTCGCGGCGCAGAGGGGGATAACTCATCACGAACATTCGCCGCTCGGGGGCACTACACGTGATCCGGGCGGGATAAGAAGAGAATGTTCTGTATATTATAACGTTGCAGAGGGCTATTTATTTCATTCACAAGCAAAAAAACTCGGGGCCTGACGGTTTTCATCCTTCCGTCAGGCCCCGAAATGTGCATTACAGGGTGTGTGAGGCTATGATTGTTAAAGTAAGTTAAACCTCAAATTATCACTGCTTTTTCTTACTTTTTGAGCTCGGCCACCTTCTCGAGTGTGCGCTTGAGCTGGCCGTAGAACCGCTCTACGGCGGGGATGTGCATGCGCTCGGAGGGGGAGTGGACGTCGCGCAGGGTGGGACCGAACGACACCATGTCGAGATGGGGATATTTGGTGAGGAAGAGCCCACACTCCAGACCGGCGTGTATGGCCTTGATGGCGGGCTCGATGCCGTAGAGCTCCTTGTAGGCGTCGCGTGTGATCTTCATGATGGGCGACTCGAGGTTGGGCTGCCATCCGGGATAGCCTTCGCCGTGCTCTACGCGTGCGCCTGCCAGGAGGAAGTGGGCTTCGACCTGGGCTGCGATGTCGTGCTTGCGTGACTCTACTGAGCTGCGCTGGCTTGTGGTGATGACGATGGTGTTGTCAGCAGCCATCTTGACCGAGGCGAGGTTGGTCGATGTCTCGACGAGGCCTTCGAGGTCGCGGCTCATCGACACGACGCCGTGGGGTGCGGAGTAGATGGCGCGGATGAGGTTGAGCGATGTCTCCTGGTCGATGGTGAAGTCGGGGGCGTCGACGCTCTCCATGCCCATACGGAGGTTGGGCTCGAGACCGGCATACTCGTTTTCGAGCTCGGCGATGTAGGTGTTGAGCTGCACGCGCACGTTCTCTTTGTTGGATGTGTGGACGCCGATGACTGCATGTGCGGCGCGGGGGATGGCGTTGCGCAGGTTGCCGCCGTCAATCTCGGAGACTACGACCTCGTGCTGGTTGGAGAGACGGAAGAGGAAGCGGGCGAGGAGCTTGTTGGCATTGGCGCGGCCCAGATGTATGTCGCCGCCCGAGTGTCCGCCGTTGAGGCCTTCGACGTTGATGCGGAAGTAGAGGAAGTCCTTGGGAGCAAACGAACGCTTGTAGGTGAAGAATGCCTGGGTGTCGATGCCGCCGGCACAGCCTACGAATATCTCGGCGTCGTCCTCCGAGTCGAGGTTGAGCAGCATTGAGCCGCTGATCATGTCGGCACCGAGATTGTTGGCACCGGTCATGCCTGTCTCTTCGTCCATGGTGAAGAGGGCTTCGACGGGACCGTGCTCGAAGCTCTTGTCGGTAAGGATAGCCAGCGAGGCGGCTATGCCTATGCCGTTGTCGGCACCGAGCGTGGTGCCTTTGGTCTTGATCCACTCGCCGTCGACATAGGCGGGGATGGGCTGTGTGGTGAAGTCAAAGCTCTTGTCATTGCTCTCGCACACCATGTCCATGTGCCCCTGAAGTATCACGGTAGGGGCATCCTCGTGACCGGGAGTGGCGGGTATGCTGAGCACGACGTTACCGATCGCGTCGGTCTTGGAGGCTATGCCGTGCTTCTCGGCAAAGTCAAGAAGGTAGGCACGGATCTTCTCTTCCTTCTTGGAAGGACGCGGAATGCGGGTGATTTCGTCAAAAATCGAAAAGACAGCCTGGGGCTGCAAATCTTTAATTTCCATGATATATAAATTGATGTTAAAAAGAGTTTAGCCAAGTATAAAAAATGCTTAATTGCACCACTAAATTATAAAATAAAATTGATATGAGCACTATTATTAGGCCAAAATTGCTACATTTGCAGTGGAAAATTACCCAAACCTATGACAACACTCCTATCCATAGCCCTCGCCGCCGGCCTTCTCGGCATAGCAGTCGTGCTGCTCGGAGTAAAGGCTCTGTTTGTTAAAGGAGGGCAATTTCCGTCAGGCCACGCTCACGACAACAGCGAGCTGCGCCGCAGGGGTGTAGGCTGTCACCGCGACATGTAGCCGGCCGCCGCCACCTCTTATCAAACACTAAAAATAATTATATTTTCACATTATCACACACGATTCTTGAAATGAAAAAGTTAGCAATGTCAGCTTCCTCGCTGCTCCTTGGCATCCTGGCCTTGAGCACTACTGCATGCGGAGGCGACCCCGCCGCCGACAAGAGCTCAGCCACGCCTACGTCAGCAGCGACACCGGCCGATGGCGCGACAACAATCAACATCCGCTATATCGACGGCGACTCAGTGCTCGCTCACTATCAGTTTGCCAAAGACCTTCAGGACGCTACAATGCGTGCAGTGCAGCGCATCGACAACGCCCGCAACTCCAAGGGCTCGGAGATACAGAAATTTGCCGCTTCAATCGAGCAGAAAGCCCGCTCAAACGGCTATCTCAACGAGGCAAGCTACAACGCCGACATGCAGAAGCTTCAGAAAATGCAGCAGGACGCCGAGAATTATCTCGCCAACCTCAGCCGCAATGCTGACAACGATCTCGGCCAGCAGCAGATACAGCTCAACGATTCAATAGAGAAGTTTATCAAGGAATACAATGCCACACGCAAGTATGACGCCATCCTTTACAAGAACGCAGGCGTATACTTCAACCCTGAACTTGACATCACCAACGAAGTAATCGAAGGTCTCAACGCCCGCTATACCAAGCCCGCTGAGAAGAAATAATATGACGTCAGGTCAAGCATAAGCTGCTTCTCCCCTCGCCCGACACTCTTGAATGTAAAAAAACGCATCAGCCGACAGGCCGATGCGTTTTCTCATTCATATGGCGTGCCGCTCCGGGCTGACTACCGGCAACAGACCGGCACACCGGTATTCAGCCGTCAGGCCGAAAGAGCCTCACGCAGACGCGAGCGGCAGTAGGCGACACGACTTTTTACCACAGCCATGGGGAGACTCATCTCCGATGCTATCTCGACCATAGTGTAGCCAGCGAAATAAAGCTCAGCCGTGCGACGGTAGTCATCGCCAAGCTCACCGAATGCACTTGTCACGTCAGAACACCTGTAAGTGCCTTCGAGAGGCACTCCGGCCACAGCCTGTGCGCCTGTGGTAAGCCTTACGGCATATACGTCGGCACACACCCTGCGCTCGGTCTTCTTACGTGAAAACTCCGCAGTGAAAATACTACGCATGATCGAGAACGCCCAACTTTTTAACGAAGCATCATCTACGGCTTCGGGCCTTTGTTCAAGTGCAGTCTCTGTCGTACAGTCCAAAAGCTTACGAGCCATCTCACGGTTAGATGTAAGCATGAACGCATAGTTCATGAGATTGCCCTGAAGGCTCATCAGCTTGTTGCGATAATCATTTGATGCCATAATTAACAGTCTTTAGGGTAAAATATCATTATCAAATACAAAATTATCAAATTCACATCGGCCTGCGAATTATTTCGTAGCAAATAATTCGCTTCACACACACTCCTCTCAGATATAGCCACACATAGCATTAATGTACAAACAATTAATATACCCGTCAAGTTGTTACAATTTTGTTACAATTATCATTGCGGCAACCATATTGAAATAAAAAAGCCACCGAAACATCTCATTTCGGTGGCAAGATTATTCAGAAATCGTACATTTAACGGTAGCATAAAAAATCTACCAAAATCTTATTTACCAATCATTCTTATTTTTACCAATCATTCTATATAGTAGATCGATTCTTCTCAGAAGCGACAACCATAATACCTTAAAAAGTATATATATGTGGAAATCTCTAAAATATACGGAAGATACAGTCGTCACAGACATGGCGCCGACTCGCATCAGCGATAGTCGGCAAACTGGGCCTGGAGTTTCTTGCGGGCGAAGAATATGCGGCTCTTGACAGTGCCGAGGGGAAGATTCATCTTCTCGGCAATCTCATTGTATTTGTAGCCAGCCACGTGCATAGAGAACGGCACGCGATATTCTTCGGGGAAAGCATTGATTGCTGAAGTAATCTCCGATGCGCCATAAGAGCCCTCGGGAGTCTCCAGCCCCGAATCCTGAGAGAGATTCAGGTGATATAAATCCTCGGTCTGGTCAACTACCGTCTGCGACCTTACGGTGCGGCGATAGTTGTTGATGAATATGTTGCGCATTATGGTAAACACCCACCCCTTGAAATTGGTGTTGTCCACATACTTGCTCTCGTTGTCGAGAGCCTTGAGCGTGGTGTCCTGGAGCAGGTCATATGCGTTATCCCTGTTGGAAGTGAGCATGTAGGCAAAGTTAAGCAGATTGCCCTGGAGGCTCATCAATTTTGCTTCAAATTCCTTGTTTGCCATAATAGTAATCGACGTTAAAAGTTGAACGTTTAGGATTGTCAGATGATGCAGAGTCCGTCGGCCGGGCTTGTCTCCTTCCGACAATTCAAAGTTACAACCTTAGCAGCCAATAGCATAATTTGTGATATTAAAAAATGTTCTAAGGCTGAAATAAGCCATAATATAACACTTACTCAACTGTGATTCAAAACATTAGCCAACAAGACAAATTATTACAAATATGTTACAACTACTGAATTATTAACAAAATCAGCAACAAAATGCGGTAACGAATAGCAAGAAAACAACAAGAAAAGATAACAATACGATAAATATAGGCGATATAACAGTAACGATATATCACACCTCATAGGCATGCAATCATGCCGGCAATATCCATCTGCCCTTTTCAACTTTCAAACGATATCAGATACCCAGCAGAATGAGCGGCAGCTATCCTGACAACCTACCATCGCCCTATAATCGGCGTCCTCTCGGACACCATTCCTGTGTTGGAGCCATTTGTACGGGCATACCTCCGCTGCGCTTCGGTGTCCCCGCTTACAACCCAATCAGCGTCCTGCGGACTCCCCATACGGAAGAGAATACACGCGAATGCTCCATCGACAACAATGGGCGATGAATCATGGAGACTGATGCGTGAGGATCCAAATAAATTTTATACTGAAGCAACCGATTTATGCATTGGAATAAAAAAACTTTTGTATCTTTTTAAACTTATGAAACTTTTGTATCTCCTCCCCGGGTATGGCGGGGTGCGG
>ERZ778514.1196-NODE-1196-length-20364-cov-9.370919_pt1 | contig 20364 bp, 15 predicted proteins | sample MGYA00510344_ERZ778514 | MGnify/ENA primary metagenome ERZ778514 (study PRJEB29527, sample SAMN07138968) | mouse gut metagenome | material: feces | host: mouse | place: China:Nanjing | collected 2016-01-25 ...
GAGGCTTTTTTTATGTAGTGGCGTTAACACTTGTTATTAAACACCCTCTTAATATTAAGGCCTGAAGCTTTCCGACACTGAATGTGATAGGATTAGGCAGTAACACCACTCTGTAAAAAACAATAATTTACGATTAGGCAAGCATTCTCTTGCTATGAAAATACTTAATTTAAAACAAAATTATACACTAATTATGAAATATACAAGTAATTACTTTGATTTTAACATATAGGATGTTGGATAATGTTAAACTTTTGTTGGCTCGACATGGCTTTTTTATTGGGATGCGTCCTTTCCCGGGTTTAGAAATGATGTGATGCCGGGAAAATAGGTTTTAACATTGTTAATTTGGCTATTCGCGACATTATGGGGTGAAATCGGGTACTTCGGCCTATTATCTTTGATGAAAAAATATAATATCATGGAAAACAACGGAACCAAGAAAAGCAAGAGAGTCTACAAGCTGAAGTTTGACCAACTGTGGGTCGATGCAATCAACCAGATACCGGTGTGCTATCACAGCGAGATATACTACTGGCTCGATTATTATCAGAATCATAACCACAGCGATTTGATAGGTACTATCAAGGATGATCTGGTGCGCTCGCTGTTCATGCTCATCTATCCCACAATCAGGCGTCGCCGCCTTGCACGCGAGCGTCAGCGCCGCTATCGAGCACGCAAGAAAGCCGCCCGCCTCGCCTCAATGGCTCAGCCGGCGGCTTCAATGAGTTCACAGTCGTTGAAGGATGGAAACTGCGATTCAACAACCGCTCAATCAGGCAAGTGTGACCTGAAAGCTGCTTATGCGGTTAATGTCGGTCGACAGTCACCGGTCATCGGTCGCGAATCGATTCGCGCTTCAGTCAATTACCCTGCTGACGGTTATCGATCTTCTTGAGTACAAGCACGTTCTCGCCGTCCTTGTCACGCATGATCACGGTGCCCGATTTGCCTCGCTGTGCAGTTTCAACGCGCTCAAGTGCTACGAGAAACGCCGTTTCGGTTTTGGCTTGCTCGTCGGGGCAACGCATCTTGGTAGTGGCGAGGTTGTTAAACTGGATTGAATTGGATTTCTCGGGGTCGATAATCAGCGAACCGTTGACGATGTTGCAACCGGTGTTTCCGTGAATGGTGTGTTCCGGAATGTCGATTACGAGCTCCACATCCTCGTTATTGTTGTAGGTTCCGGTTATCTCCTTCACTGTCCACGCTCCGTTGAGGTAGTCCATGTTGTGCTTTCGCATCACCATCTCGACGATGTTGTGCTCGTTGCGCAGGTCGAGATAGTATTCGTGTCCTTTCTTCGTGACCGAGAAGGAGTGTGTGCGCTCGAGAGCCTTGTTGATCAATGCCTCGTATTGCGAATTCTGACAGGCCATCATAGTGGAGATGACATTGGATATGCGCAGCGACGAGCCTTCGTTGACGAAATCGCCGTTGATGTAGTTGCATCCGTTGAAGCCGTAGATGCGGTGGTCGGCCATGTTGAATGTAACGTAGGGGTGGGTTTCGCCCGTGCCGGTGACACGCTTGCCGTTTACCTTGTAGACGGTCCACTCGCCGTCGAGCGCCTCCTCCTTGTTGATGGAGGGCTTGGGCTTGGGGTTAGATGCGGGTTTTTCAACCGGAGCCGGAGCTTCGGGTTGCGATTGATTCTTGAATATTCCACAGCTCGACATCCCTGCTGCGAGAAGAGATATTGCTAATATTTGGCTTAAGCTTTTTTTCATACTTTTGGTCAATTTAGTGTTTGGAATAAATGCCTCGTTTAGATATATGACAATCGGCGCGCATTAAAGTTTAATGGCGCGGCTTTTCAGTCGGGTATGTCTATGATTAGGCTGTCGTAGGCTATGTGTACGTTGGGCGGTAATTTTGCCGCCATTACTGATTGCAGTCCGAATCCGTGGCTTAGATGGGTGAGATAGGCCGCTCTCGGATTCACACGGACTATTATCTCCAGTGATTCGGGCAGGCTCATGTGGGATATGTGCGGTTTCTGTCGCAATGCGTTTATGACGAGGGTGTCGACTCCCTGCAGCAGGTCGACGGTGGTGTCGGGGATGGTCTTGGCATCGGTTATGTAGGCGAATTTTCCAATGCGGAATCCCAGGATGGGCAGATTAAGATGCATTACCGGCAGCGGAATCACTTCTATGTCATCGACCATGAACGGACGGCTGTCGATTTCGTGGATGTCAAACGACGGAACACCGGGATAGGGGTGCTGACGGAAGCAATAGGGCACGCGTTCACGCAGGTCGCGGGCCACATCGCTCTTGCAGTATAGGGGGAAGCTGCGGTGGTCGGCGCAGTAGGGGCGCAGGTCGTCGATGCCGCCCACATGGTCGTAGTGGCTGTGGGTGAGCAGCGCACAGTGCAGCTGAGGGCATCCGGCGTGAAGTATCTGCGTATAGAAGTCGGGCCCGCAGTCGATGAGCAGGTTGCGCCCGTCGTTCAGTTGGATTAAGGCCGAGCTGCGCGAGCGTTTATCGTGGGTGTCGGTCGAGGTACACACCTCGCACTTGCACATCAGTTGAGGAACTCCCGAGGAGGTGCCTGTGCCTAAGAATCGCAGTCGCATGGCTAAATGACGTTTACTTCAGGTGAAAGCATTATTCCGAATCGGTCGTAAACCGTGGCCTGTACACGCCGGTAAAGCTTCACCACATCGTCGCTCGTGGCATTGCCGGTATTGACGATGACGAGGCACTGGCGCTGATAGACCATGGCTCCGCCTTCGACCGCTCCCTTGAGTCCCGAAGTTTCGATAAGCCATCCTGCGGGAACCTTGACAAGGTTGTCGTCGACATCGTAGTGCGGAGCTTCGGGATAGGATGATTGAATGTGCCGCCACATTGACTTGTCAATGACGGGATTCTTGAAGAAGGAGCCTGCGCTGCCAAGCTCCGAGGGTTCGGGAAGCTTGGATCGTCGTATCTCTATGACTCGATTGCGCACTGTGGCCGGTGTAAGATAAGTCACTTCACGCAGCTCCTTAAGAGGACCGTAGTCGAGCGTATAGCGTGGCGTGTGCCACAGCCGGTAGTGGACGGCAGTGATGATGTAGCGTCCTGCCAGGTCGGGGCGCTTGAAGAGGCTGTCGCGATAGCCGTACCGGCACTCGTCGGCGGTGAATGTCACCATTCCGGAGGTGAAGGTGTCCAATGCTTCTACCTTGACAATCAAGTCCTTTACTTCGACACCGTAGGCACCGATGTTCTGTACGGCCGAGGCTCCCACCTCGCCTGGAATGTAGGATAGATTTTCGGCTCCGTACAGGTTGCTGTCGACGCAATGTTGCACGAAGTCGTCCCACACGATGCCCGATTCGGCACGTATTATCACGCTTTCGCCGTCGTTGGCCACCGTCGACATTCCTTTCATGGCCGAGTGCAGCACAAGTCCGTCAAACGACTTGGTGAACAACAGGTTGCTTCCGGCTCCAATGTGGAGTCGCTTCATCGTGGCAAACTGTGAGTCGGCAAGAATCGAGCGCAGTTGATCGACCGAATCGTATTCGGCCATCCATCGAGCCCGTGCGGGGAGGTGGAATGTGGTTGCGGATGACAGGTCGAAGTCTTGAATCAGTAGCATTGGCAGTGTCGTTTTTTATAATCGGAAGCTTTGAAGCAGTCCGTCGTCAAATATCAGGTAAACTCCGTTTTCATAGTTCCATAGCTCGTGCATGGTGCTTATGCCAGGACGGCGGTCGACCGAAGTGGGCGCGCCGAGTGCGAGTCGGCACTCCTCGCGGGTCATGTACTTCACTATGCGTCCGTGAATTATGTTACGCCAGTTTTCGTCGGAGATTTGGGGATATTTCAAGTGAGGGTCGTTGAGGAAGAAGAGTGAGGCGAAGTTGCGCGATGAGTTTCCGCTGTCGCCTACCGACATGAACACATAGGCCGGCCGGCCGTTGTCGAGCTCGGGGTTGCGGAATTTCACCATTACGGGGTAGACGGAGTTGCCGGGCAGCACATCCATCACCTCCACAGGAATGAATTTCAGTCCGTTGCGGGCTTTACCGTCCTTGTCATACCACATCGAAGTGCGGATATAAAACTTTTTCCCTTTTATGGCTTTCATTGTGCTGTCGACGACGCTCAACTCAATGGTGAAAGGAATTTCGATTTGGCTGCGTCGGGCAAGCTCTTCAGGCGAGGAGTTCAGTCGGTAGACCACCTCGCGCCCCTTGGAGTCGGCAAACAGCAACTCGGTGTCGGCTTCGCCCGTGAGCGACGGCACCGTGCGGTATTTGCTGAATGAAAGCAGGTCGCCTTGACGCGGCGACGGAGTAGACGAGGGCTCGAGGGCGAGGTTGATTTTGTCGTCGGTGACATAGAACAGCTTGCCTTCGTGCCACTTGTCGAGTGGAGCGTGACGCACATTGTCGAGGTAGCGGTCTTCCTCAGTTACCGCAACTTTTTCGCGCTTGACATCGGATGCGGTAATTTTGGGAGTGCTCTCAATGCCGGTAAAGCATCCCGACATTGAGAGCATTATTGCTGACGCCGCTATGTAAGTTGCAATGCGCGACATTTACTTAGTGACGGGTGTTATTCCCAGGTTATAGAAGATGAACGAATATATGTCGGCATACTCGTCGAGCACCTTTGCAACGGGCTTGCCGGCTCCGTGACCCGCCTTGGAGTCGATGCGGATGAGCTTGGGAGCGTCGCCGGTGTTGCTTGCCTGAAGCTTGGCGGCATACTTGAACGAGTGTGCGGGAACTACTCGGTCGTCATGATCGGCTGTGGTGACAAGTGTTGCGGGGTAGGGTGTGCCGTCGTCCTTGATGTTGTGTAGTGGCGAGTAGGAGAGCAGGTAACCAGCCATTTCGGGAGAATCGGCGCTTGTTCCGTAGTCGGAAGCCCAGTTCCAACCGATGGTGAACAGGTGATAGCGCATCATGTCCATTACGCCTACACGGGGAATGGCCACCTTGAACAGGTCGGGGCGAAGGTTCATTGTAGCGCCCACGAGCAATCCGCCGTTGGAGCCGCCCTCGATTGTGAGGTAGTCGGGCGATGTCCAGCCTTCCTTGATCATGTACTCGGCAGCTGCGATGAAGTCATTGAACACGTTCATCTTCTGCTGCTTGGTACCGGCGAGGTGCCAGGGTTCGCCGTATTCGCCGCCTCCGCGCAGATTGGCCTCGGCGTAGATGCCGCCGTTTTCAAGCCAGAACAGACGCTGAGCCGAGAAGCCGGGATTGAGCGACACGTTGAAGCCTCCGTAACCGTAGAGGTAGACGGGGTTCTTGCCGTTGCGTTCAAGGCCTTTTTTGTAGGTGATGAACATCGGTATCTTGGTTCCGTCGGCCGAGGTGTAGAACACCTGCTCGGTAACGTAGTCGTCCATGTTGAATCCGGGGATTTCAACTGCCTTGTAGGGCTCCGACTTGCCTGAAGCGAGGTCATACTTGTAGATTTCCGACGGATAGGTGAACGATGTGAAAGTATAGAACACTTCGTCGTGCTTGCGACTTGACGACACGCCTGCCGAACCGAGAGTGGGCAGCTCGATTTCGCTGAGTTGTTTTCCGTCGAGCGAGTAGACATAGAGACGGTTGGAGGCATCGATGTCGTAGGTGAGGATGAGTTTGTCGCCGGCAAAGTTGACACCCGACAACACGCCTTCGCCCTCAGGCACGAGCTCTTTCCAGTTCTCGCGTTGGGGAGCTTTGACCGAGGCGGTCATGAGGCGGTAACGCGGTGCGCCGTAATTGGTGTAGATGTACATCGTTCCGTCGATTATGTCGAGGATTGATATGTCGTAGTCCTGTGAAGGCTCTACAGTCACCCATTTGGCATTGGGATCCTTGAGGCTCTTCATGGTGATTGACGAGCCGAGTCCCTCGCCGCCACCGTAGATTATAAGAGCCGATTCGTCGTCGGGCACTGAAGCCGAGTGGAAGTGCAGGGGATGATCCTTGTCCTCATACACAAGCTTGTCGTCGCTCTGGGGAGTTCCTATCTTGTGATAGTAGACACGATGGTTTTCGTTGGCGTGGGAGAACTCCTTGCCGTCGACGGGTTTGTCGTAGGCGCTGTAGTAGAAGCCGTCGCCTTGCCATGCAGCATCGGTGAACTTGGCCCATTCGATGTGGTCGGGCAGCAACTCCTTGGTTTCGGTGTCCATCACATAGATTTCGGTCCAGTCAGAGCCGCTGCGCGAAATGGTGTAGGCGGTGTACTTGCCGTCGTTGGAAGTGCTTATGCCGGTCAGGGCCACTGTACCGTCGTCGCTGAGCTTGTTGGGGTCGAGGAACACCTCGGGTTTATCGTCAAGAGAGCGTGTGCGGTAGAGCACCGACTGATTCTGCAATCCGTCGTTCTCGTAGAAGTAGTACCATCCGTCCTTCTTTGAGGGCATTCCGGGTTTCTTGTAGTCGTAGAGCGTTTTGAGTCGCTCGCGGATGTCCTTGCGGAAGGGTATCTTCGAGAGGTAGCTTTCGGTGAGTGCGCGTTCCTCTTCCACCCACTTTAGGGTGGCTGCCGAGGTGTCGTTTTCCAACGGACGGTAGGGGTCGGCTACTTGCACACCGAAGTAATCGTCGACAGTGTTGTCGGCGGGTGCTTCAGGATACTGAAGTTTGTTGGTCGAGCATGATGCCACTATTGCCATAGTTGCTAAAGATAGAAGTATATGCTTCATAATGTGATAATTGATGATATAGATTTATTGTTAAGCATTTCGTCCGTGGCAGTTCTTGAACTTCTTGCCCGAGCCGCAGGGACAGGGGTCGTTGCGGCCCACCTTAGGCCCGTTGATAATGGGCTGGGTGCGCTGTTGCTCGCCCTGTGGTGCCGAAGCAGCCTGACGCTGTGCGCTTGAACCGGGATATTGCTCGCGGCTTGCGTGGTAGCGGCTGTAGTCGTTGGGACGGTCGGGCATAGCCTCCTTCACCTCGGGCTGACGCTGTGCGGGCTGCTGGCGATCCTGTTCGGAGCTGAGGCGAGCGTCCTCGGCGCGCTGCTGCGGGATGAATATCTGTCCGCGCATGAGTGCCGACACGGCCTTCACGTTGAGCGTGTTCATTGCGTTCTCAAACAGGTGGAATGATTCAACCTTATATATTACAAGGGGATCCTTCTGCTCGTAGGATGCGTTCTGAACCGACTGACGCAACTGGTCGAGCTCGCGCAGGTGCTCTTTCCACACTTCATCGATTGTGACAAGCATGATGGCCTTGTGCCACTCCTTGAGGAGCGCCTTGCCCTTGCTGTTGTAGGTTTCGGTGATGTCGGCCGGGATGTTGAACACACGCTTGCCGTCGGTGATGGGAACGAGGATGCGGCCCTTGGCATCACGCTTCTCTACCCATTCCGAAATCACAGGCATGGCTATTTCGATGATGCGGTCGGACTTGCGGCGGAAAGCTTCGTTGACCGATGCATGGATGCGGTCAAACACTTCGTTCTTTGGCATCGAACGGAACTCCTCCTCGGTGAACGGAGTTTCGACAGCAAACACTTTCAGGAGCTCGAGCGAGAGGTCGGCATAGTCGGCCGGCGAGTCATAGGTGTTTACGATGTTCTCCACCGTGTCGTAGAGCATGTTGTTGATGTCGATTCCGATACGCTCGCCCATGAGTGCGTGGTGACGGCGACCGTAGATGTACTGACGCTGCTTGTTCATAACGTCGTCGTACTCAAGAAGACGCTTACGCACACCGAAGTTGTTTTCTTCGACACGTTTCTGGGCGTTCTCGATGGCGCGGTTAACCATCTTCGACTCAATCATCTCGCCCTCCTTGATGCCGAGAGTGTCGAGCATCTTGGTCACGCGGTCGGTTGCGAAAAGACGCATCAACTGGTCCTCAAACGAGAGGTAGAACACCGAAGAACCCGGGTCGCCCTGACGGCCTGAACGGCCTCGGAGCTGACGGTCGACGCGGCGTGACTCGTGACGCTCGGTACCGATGATGGCAAGACCTCCCGCCTCCTTGACTTCGGGCGGAAGCTTGATGTCGGTACCACGACCGGCCATGTTGGTGGCTATGGTAACGGTGCCTTTCTTACCGGCCTGTGCCACGATTTCGGCCTCACGCTGGTGCAGCTTGGCATTGAGCACGTTGTGGGGGATGCGGCGCAGTGTGAGCATTCGCGAGAGCAACTCCGATATTTCGACCGAGGTTGTACCCACGAGCACGGGGCGGCCCTGCTCGACGAGGTTGACGATCTCGTCGATTACGGCGGCATACTTCTCCTTCTTGGTCTTGTAGACGCGGTCGTTCATGTCGATACGTGCCACCGGCTTGTTGGTGGGTATTGTCACGACATCGAGCTTGTATATGTCCCAGAACTCGCCTGCTTCGGTTTCGGCCGTACCGGTCATACCCGCAAGCTTGTGATACATACGGAAGTAGTTCTGGAGGGTGATTGTGGCGAATGTCTGTGTCGCAGCCTCGACTTTCACGCCCTCCTTGGCCTCGATGGCCTGATGGAGTCCGTCGGAATAGCGGCGGCCTTCCATGATACGGCCTGTCTGCTCGTCGACAATCTTGATTTTGTTGTCGTCGATTACGTATTCCACATCCTTTTCAAAGAGGGTGTAGGCCTTGAGCAGCTGGGTCACGGTGTGTACGCGCTCGGCTTTCACCGCGTAGTTCTGCATCAGCTCGTCCTTGCGTTGCTGGCGTTCGGTTGTTGAAATTGACTGGTTGCCTTCGACTTCCGAGAGCTGCGAAGCAATGTCGGGCAGAACGAAGAACTGCGGATCCTCGCTTCGTCCGGTGAGCTCGTCGATACCTTTGTCGGTCAATTCTACCGAGCGGTTCTTCTCGTCTATTACGAAATAGAGGGGCTCGACAGCCTTGGGCATCTCGCGGTTGTTGTCCTGCATGTAGAATGCTTCGGTTTCGAGCAGAAGCGGCTTGATGCCTTCCTGCGACAGGTATTTGATGAGTGCGTTGTTCTTGGGAAGACCCTTGTAGGCACGGAACAGCTGAAGAGCGCCTTCCTTGCGCACCTCCTTGTCTTCGCTTGCAATCTTCTCCTTGGCTTCGATCAGGAGTCGGCCCACGAGCTTGCGCTGAGCCTCATATACTTTCTCTACATTGTATTTATATTCATTGAAGAGCTGATCTTCGCCCTTAGGCACGGGACCCGAGATGATAAGCGGTGTACGGGCATCGTCGATGAGCACTGAGTCGACCTCGTCGACGATTGCGTAGTAGTGCTTGCGCTGAACCATGTCCTGAGGCGACATGGCCATGTTGTCACGCAGGTAGTCAAAGCCGAATTCGTTGTTGGTACCGAATGTTATGTCACATGCATAGGCTTTGCGACGCTGCGGCGAGTTGGGCTGATGCTTGTCGATGCAGTCGACCGTCTGTCCGTGGAACATGTAGAGCGGACCCATCCACTCGGAGTCACGTTTCGACAGGTAGTCGTTGACGGTTACCACGTGTACGCCTCGGCCGGTGAGTGAACGGAGGAATACGGGGAGGGTTGCAACGAGTGTCTTACCTTCACCGGTTGCCATCTCGGCGATTTTGCCTTGATGCAGCACGATACCGCCAATGAGCTGTACATCGTAGTGTACCATGTCCCATTTGATTTCGTTACCGCCGGCCATCCAGTGGTTGCGGTATATGGCTTTGTCGCCTTCGATGCTCACGAAGTCCTTGCCGGCAGCGGCGAGGTCGCGGTCCATGTCGGTTGCTGTTACCTCGATTGTTTCGTTGGCTGCAAATCGGGCAGCTGTTTCGCGCATTGCGGCAAATACGGTGGGCAACACGCGGTCGAGTTCCTTCTCGTAGGTTTCGAGGATGTTTTTCTCTCGGTTGTCAATGTCGTCCCACAGAGGCTGACGCTCATCGAAGGGGAGTTCCTCGATTTTATCCTTTATCTCGGCAATTGCGGTTGTGTCGGCCGATGTAGCGTCGGCGAGTTCCTGCTTGATGCGGTTGATTGTATCACGGAGTTCATCGTTGGTCAGCTCCTTCATGCGGGGGCCGAGTGCGTTGATTTGGTCCACTATCGGCTGTATTTCCTTCAGGTCGCGCTGCGACTTGTTGCCGAATAGCTTGCTTAAAATAGAGTTTAATGACATTTATGTAGATTTTTTGATTTATCGAATTTAGTAATATAGGGGCCCGGTGGGGCTGTGTAATGATTGATGCGTTGTAGCGGGATTGAATAATCCGTAACCGCCGGCCTATTGAGAGTGACCGGATTATCGGTTGAAGCGCATCGGAGGCAGTTCGGATGCGTTGGGTGATCGTATGCGCAGAAGTCGAGCCACGGTGGGGGCTATGGTGCGTGCGTCGATTTCCGATGTTATGCGCTCGGCCTTTAGGTCGGGCGACAGGAAGAATACGGGCGACGACATGAAGCCTGTGCGCACGGTTGAGCGTACTTCTTTCTGGTTATTGGGATTTTGGTCGACGATTTCCCATCCGGGTGTTACTTCGATGAATACATCGCCGGCATAGTCGACCTGGGTGTTGCGCTTCAGTGCGTCGGCATTGTGTCCGGCACGTCCGGCCTCGATGTCGTCGATTGTCCACACACGGCTTACTCCGCTCATGCGCAGCAGCAGATCGGCGGCTTCGGTGCGGATGGTCTTGGGGTCGATGCCGTTATCCTTTATCAACTTGTGGTTGAGGAATATCTGTCCGTTGTGGTAGCCTGACACCCATTCTCCGTTGCCGTATTTGGGAACGAAGTAGACATTGAGCAACGACACTGCACGACGAGGGATGAACTCTCCGTTGGGGATGCCCCACTTTTCATCGTCACGCTTGGTGCTTGGCTGTGCGGGAGTGCCGGCCACCATTATGAATGTGTTCTTTAAGCCTACATTGGTGTCGATGGCGCGGAACAGGCGTGCAAGGTCGGCATCGAGCTTGAGGTAGCTGTCCATCGTTTCGATGCGATTGTCGGCATCCTTGGCTGCTGCAAAGGGGGCGAGAGTGTAGCCGAGATTGAGCATGTCCATGGCATCGTGTGTGCCGAGGCGCAGACCCCTGATGTAGTCGGCCGCGATGTCGGTCACCTCGGTGTTGACGGGTGCCGATGTCTTATAATTGCGGAAGCGGTCGATGTCGTTGCGCAGGAACTGATGGCGAAACGGATAATATTTCTTGTAGGCGGGCAGGTCGGGATAGCTTTCGGGTGAAAGCGAGGGCTTCCATGTGAGCGTATCGAGCCGCGAGGCGAGCGACCTTGAGAAGTTGCGTGCCTGCATGGGTTGCGGCACATCTTTATAATAGGCGGTTGTGGCCCATCGGCCGGTCACGTCGTTAATCCAGAATGCACTGTTGCCTGCATGTCCGGCAAGTATTATCGATTGGGAAGGGGAGGGGGCTACCGAATATACATTGCCTATGCCTCCACCGTCGATGCGAACTTCATCGGAGAGGGTGCTTACTCTTATTGATTTCGGTGAGTAGGTTTCGTCGGTGTAGTTTCCTATCTGCGAGGGGTCGAGTACAATGGGGTACTGTCGGCGCATCTCGGCATCGTAGACAAATGCCGCCGGGATGCCGTTGACCGAAGGTGACGCTCCGCTGTAGATCATGGCTGTGGCGGCTGTGGCATCGAGCGCTGTTCCGTAGTTTACGTTGTCGAGCATTACGCCGTCACGCATCAGCAGCTTGAATCCGTTTTCGCCGAAATAGCCTTTGAGCAGGTCGAGATAGTCCTCACGCAGCCCGTCGATGACTATGCCCACGACCAGTTTGGGACGGGGTGACGGAGCCTGTGCCGCAACGGACAGGGTGACCATTGAGGCTATGAGAGCCGTGACTAATCGCACGGTTATGCGGGGGTCTTTCTTTCGACGCATGTGATATAAATGTATCGTACCGATAGCATGGCATCGCTTATCAACAGCGGGATGAATGCGCTGTTGCCGGACTGTCCGGTGAACGGCCACGTTACTGATAACAAAAATAATGCTGCAAAGTTAATTATTTCATACCATTTTAACAACCCGGCGCACTTTTTTGTGTAGATAAAGAGCGGAACAATCAGGCAGAAGGGATTGAGCCAAACTATGAGCCAGTTGGGTGAAGTGGCTTCGTGTGATGACACAAACACAAGGAACGTGATGACGCATCCCGCTATTCCGAAGAGGGTGAAAAGGATTGAGTCGAACCAGCGCGTCACTCTCCGGAGAATGCAGTCGTGTATCGTCACTATTGCCGTTGCGGCGAGCAGGCATAGGGCGACAAACATGGGGGTGGAGTGCCAAGGCGATGGCGGCAGAGGACCTCCCGACGGCTCACCCTCCCACAAGGTTTCGGTGGAGTTGACAAGAGGCACCTGATTGCCTGTCGAATCGCGAAGAGTAGCGGTCGACATGAGCGCGAGGAGCATCTCGGGTGCGAATGACTTTTCGCGTGTCGACAGCTTGTAGTCGATGCCGCTGCCGAGCGCCAGGTCTATGCCGAATTGATACCACGGATAGTTGGCGTGATATTGTCGCATGGCGTTTCTGAAAGTCCAGTCGGCAGTGTGGTCGGGCGCGGTAAACGAGAGGGTGTCACCTATCGCGGCCTCAAGCATTGCGAGTGGCCTTGTTGCACAGTTGTCCTTTACGTAGTTGTAACGGTAGGTGCGGTTTTCGGGCTGCAGGTTTTCGCTCAGCAGCTCGGAAAGCCTGTGGGCCTGGGGTTGGGTCAGGCCGAGGTGCTGTTCGACTACACGCCGTCCGTGACGCATGTAGTCGGCCATGAAGTATTCAAAGGGATAGGCCGCCACCATGTAGTCGGTTTCGCCTTTTACAAAACGGTATATGAAGTTGGGCGAGTCGAAGTCGAATATCCCGTAATTTACGGCGAGGTCGTTGTCGCCACGCTTTATGCGCAATGCGGTGTGACCTTCAAGCTCGTAGACCTGATTGCCGGGGAGGCAGGTTATCAGGCTCACACTGATCGAGTCGTCGGGCAACACCTCGTTACGGGCCTGTAGGTCGCCGAAGGTTGCTGCAGTAAGCAGCATTGCCGCAATGGCGGCCGATACTTTATTTATTATTCTCATTTCTGATTATTCTCACTCCGTAGATTTGTCCCACCTGCTTGCCTTTATGGGCTTGGAACTTCACGCGCACTTCGTTCTTTCCGTTCAGCATCGAGGCCGGTATTGCATAGTCGACAGTCTTGAACTGTGTCGTGCGCCAGCGGTGGGTGTTGTCGGCACTTGCCATCAGCTCGTCGTCGATAAGAATGTCAAATTCCGATGTGCGCCATTCGTCCTGACCCCAGAATGTGAGCCTCAGTGTAAGATCGGTTTCGCCGTTGGTCTTCATGAGGTAGCTGAAGTGGTGTCCGTTGCGTGCGTCACGATAGAACACACCTTCGGTTGAGCCTTTTTCGGAACGGCTTGTTTCCATTCGGTGGTCGGTTTCGGGCTGTTGCTCTCCGGGCATCACTTTGTCGATTGTGCGCGCCTCGAGTGCGTGACGCTCGGCCTCCTCGTCGGCGAGCTTTTGCAGATATTCGCGATGTCCTTTTTCGCTAAGTGCGAGCCAGTACATCATGTAACGCGAGTCGTGTATCTCGAAGAAGGGTTGCAATTCGCCGTCGATGGGGTTCTCCATGCGGGTTGTGAGAGTGAAGTGCAGCGGCTTTCCTTCTACGGGACGGAGGTCGCGGGTGATGTCGTTGATTTCCTTAGGCAGGAGGATGGGAGCCTTGTCGAGCGGAAGGCGTTCGCCGCCGGCATATTGTCCGAAGCGGCTGTCGTCGGCTATCAGCGATTGAAGGTCTTCAGTGCCGGTCTTCATGCCGAGCAGAATAGGCCCGTAGGTCAAGGCTACGTATTGCGGAACATTAGGCATTGGCTTAACTGCGGCGTGCATGGGCATGCTGATTTCAAGTCGGTCGCCCTTTTTCCATTTGCGCTTGATGCACACAAATCCGTTTTCTTCATATTGGTCGGCGTTGAATCCCACGCCTTTAACCTTGAAGTCGTCGCACCATGAGGGTTTGCGTATCTTGAGCGTGAAGTCGCCTTTGCCTTTCACGACGCTTATCTGCGATGATTCGGCATAGGGGAATGCCGTTTCCTGGCGGAGCACCATGCCCTTATCGCGCCAATTTAGCTGCGAAGCCACAAAAAGGTTGAGGTAGAGAGCGTCGTCGGAACTCTTTGCTCCCTTTGAACGAGTCCACACAAACTGGCCGTACTTTCCGTGATTTTCCATTCCCGTTCCTACGCAGCACCACATGGCCATGTTGGGAGCGGAGTAGTTGCGATAGTGACGCGGACGGGCCGATGTGAAGTAGACATAACCGCCATGCTCCGGATGCTGGGTCGAGAGAATGTGATTGAACATTGCAATCTCGTAGAAGTCGCCGTAGGCTCCGTCGGGATTTGCTCTGTTGAGAAATTCGGTGAGCTTCAGCATATTGTAGGTGTTGCACGACTCGGGGCCGTCGATGTCGTTCACGTAGTCGATGCAGGTTTCCTTGGTGGGGAAGTGTTCGCGTCGGCTGTTTCCGCCGAGGGCAAGTGAACGCTCGTGAGTTACGATGTCCCAGAAGTATTGGCTTGCATCGTGCATCTTGTTGTCGCCGTCAAGCTCGGATATGCGCTGGAATCCCACTACTTTGGGTATCTGAGTGTTGGCGTGCATGTTGTCAAGGCAATCGCGATGCTCTTCCATGGGGATGAGCAGCTGACGGTGGGCAAATCGTCGGGCGCAGTCGAGGTATTTCTTGTAGCCGGTCATTGCGTAGGCATCGGCTATGACCTCGTCCATGCCTCCGTGTTCGTTTCCGAGCATCCTTTCCATCTGCTCGTCGGTCAGTCCCGAAGTGATGTCGACAGCCCAATCGCAGAATTTCAGGAATAGCCGGTGTCCGGTGGCGTTGTCGCAATAGAGCCAAGTGTCACGCAATCCGGCAAACATTTTGTGCAGATTATAGAATGGAGCCCATGCGCCGAAATAGGTGCTGAAATCGCCTTCACGGAATGTCGACCACAGTTTGGCGCTGTTGGGGAATCCTCCCACATAGTTGCGGCTCCAAGGCTCGTTGCGCTTGTCGTTGGCCTCGGCGCAAAGATTCAGCTCCTCGAGCATGTATTCCATTCGTCGGCGACACTCCTCGTTGCCTGTAGCGGCATTTATTGCGAGGGCCGACAGATAGTGACCTCCCACGTGTCCGTCGAGGCCGTCCCAGTTAGGATAGGTGGGCTTTCGCGGTTCAAGCCCGGCTTCCTTGCGATAGGGAGCGAGCATTCGATCGCAGTCATATTTCAACAGTGTTTCGATGTTCAGGTCACGAGCTTTTTTCAGCGGACCGTCGAGCAGCTCGATGTCGCCGAGCGGAAATTCGTCGCTGTATAGTTTATCCTGAGCCTGTGTCGTTATGTTATGTGATGAAAAGCCTAAAACGGCTATGGCTATAAGTACTTTTTTCATTGAGGTGGTCATCTAAGAGTGCGATATTTTGCAAAGTTAATTATTTTGTCGTAAAATCATGGGTTATGCTCCAATAAATCCACCGTTTTATGTGTCGGCAAATATTAGTGCAGACGCACTTTAGTTACCTGTAAAAGATTATGAAGGATTTTTTGTGGTTATAGATAATAATGCGTAAATTTGAAGTCATTTTTGAAGGTATTTGTACAATCTGTTATTAATATGTTATTTAGACAGTTACATAGATATATATTTTTGTCGTTTTTGTGTGTTGGCGCATTTGCCGGAGCCGTGACGCTTGACGAAGCTAAGGAGATGTATCTTCAAGGCGACTTTGCCGGAGCGCTGCCAGTGTTTCAGGAGGCTCTTGCATCCAAGCCCAAGGATGCCTCGCTCAACCACTGGGTAGGGGTGTGCCTGATGCAGGAGGGGCGTGACGATGAGGCTGTGCCTCACTTGAAAATCGCCGATACCAAGGGCATTGCGGAGGCTCCGCGTTATCTTGCCGAGATCGCTTTTCGCAAATATGATTTCGAAGCAGCCGAGAATTACATAGCAAAGTATGAGAAGGCGCTGAAGAAGTCGCGCAAGACTATGCCCGAGGGTGCGCAGGCTATGATTGACCGCATCGATCTCGCAAAGACGATGCTTGACCGTGTGGAGCGCATCGTTATAATTGACAGCGTGACTGTGGACAAGGAGGATTTCTTCAAGGCTTACAGGATGACTCCTGAGAGCGGATCGATCAACACTGCCGAAGTGCTTCCCGAGGGGGCGGAGGCCGCTTACCCTACTGTGGTGTATATGCCTGAAACGCGTACATCGATGACCTGGGCGGCTCCCGACACGCTTGAAAACTATGTGCTTGTGTCGTCAAATCAACTGTTTGACGGCTCCTGGGAGAAGCCGTCGCGGCTCCCCGGAGCATTGAGCGACAGCGGCGACAGCAATTTCCCGTTTTTCATGTCGGACGGCGTTACGCTATACTATGCCAACGACGGAGATGAATCGATAGGAGGTTACGACATATTCATATCACGAAAGGGAGAGGACGGATTTCTCCAGCCTCAGAACATAGGAATGCCCTACAATTCGCCTTATGACGATTACATGCTTGCCATCGACGAGGTGACCGGTGTGGGCTGGTGGGCCACCGACCGCAATCGCCTCGGCGACATGATAACGATATACAAGTTCATCCCTTCGGACCTGCGCAACAACTATCCGGTTGACGAGGAGGGGCTTGTCGCCAAGGCCATGATAACCGATTACCGCTCTACATGGGAGGAGGGAAAGGACTATTCCGACCTTCTTGAGGCGATAAACGAGATTGATCCCGACAAGAAGGTGAAGGTCGATGATTTCCGCTTTGCGCTGCCCGGCGGTCGCATATATACCTCGTGGGACGACTTCAAGAGCCCGCGTGCCAAGGAGTTGATGGAGCAGTATGTGGAAAGCGACAAGAATTTTGCCGACAAGCTGTCAAAGCTTGCCCGACTGCGCGACAACTACCGTAACGGCAACACCGAGGCTTCGGCTGCTATATTGAAGCTGGAAAAACAGATAGATGCCGACCGCACAACGTTGCGCAAGCTTGCCAACGAGGTGATAAAGGCCGAGAATTGATTGCGGCGTGTCGCTTGACGACTGACGCTTGTCGGTGGATGGCGATGTGTTATTTTTACAATGGAATAAAGTAATAAACGACATGACATTATTTTTAATAGCGCTCGCCATACTTGTGGGAGGCTATTTCATTTATGGAACATTGATGGAGAGGGTCATCGGTTGCGACCCCCTTAGAGAGATGCCCTGCTACACCAAGCAGGACGGTGTCGACTACATTCCCATGGCTACATGGCGAGTGTTTCTGATTCAATTTCTTAACATAGCCGGGCTCGGACCGATATTCGGAGCCATAATGGGCGTTATGTTCGGCCCTGCAGCGTTTCTGTGGATCGTTTTAGGAACAATCTTCGCAGGGGCGGTGCATGATTTCCTGTCGGGCGTTATTTCGATACGTTCCGACGGTGCATCGCTTCCCGAGATAGTGGGCGAGCAGCTCGGTGTGGGCGTGAAGCAGCTCATGCGTGGTTTCTCGCTGCTGTTGATGATGCTTGTAGGTGCCGTGTTTGTGCTGACACCTGCGGGACTCATCGCCGACATGACCCCCGACTGGATGAATGTCAACTTCTGGATAGGAGTCATATTCCTATATTATATACTTGCAACCTTGCTGCCCATCGACAAGCTTATAGGCAATCTCTATCCGGTATTCGGATTTGCATTACTCTTCATGGCTGCAGGAATAATGGGCGTTCTCCTCTTTGGTGATGTCACGATACCCGACGGAGTGTCGGAGGGCTTCTATAACCGCTCGGCCAATGCCGACTCGATGCCCCTGTTCCCGATGATGTTTGTGTCGATAGCCTGTGGCGCGATATCGGGATTCCATGCCACACAGTCGCCCATGATGGCACGATGCCTCAAAAACGAGAAGCTTGCCCGTCCGGTGTTTTACGGAGCAATGGTGGCTGAGGGCATAGTAGCGCTTATATGGGCAGCTGCGGCGATTGCATTCACAGGCGGATACGGTGAACTTGGCGAATACCTTGCCGAGAACGGTGGAACCGGCGGACTTGTACACAACATATCGATAGAGTGGCTTGGCGCGTTTGGCGGAATGCTCGCCATACTCGGAGTGGTTGCCGCTCCCATCTCGACGGGCGACACCGCACTTCGTTGCGCTCGACTCATAGCCGCCGACTTCATGCATTGCAACCAGAAGAACATTGTAAGGCGTCTTGCCGTGTCGGTGCCCATTTTTGCCGTTACATTCTTTATAATGCAGGTGAATTTCGATGTGCTGTGGCGTTACTTCGCCTGGTGCAACCAGACACTTGCCGTGTTCACTCTATGGGCCATAACGGTGTATCTTGCCCGCAAAGGCAAGCTGTATTGGGTGACACTGTTCCCGGCCATGTTCATGACATGTGTGTGTACGACTTATATACTTTTTGCACCCGAAGGTCTTGGGCTTGACTATATGCTGTCGCTCGGTATCGGCATCGCTGCTGCTTTGCTTTGTGCCGTGACATTCGCCAAGTCGGTCTATGCTGTCAAGGGGCGAATAACAGAATATTGATTATGATTGATTTCAGTGCGATAATATCGACTACCGACCGATATAATTTCCACAGTCACACTCAGTACTGCGACGGACGAGCCTCAATGGAGGAGATGGTTAAGGCTGCCATTGACGACGGCTTTGAGCATTGGGGATTTTCACCTCACTCGCCTGTGCCTATAGAATCACCGTGCAACATGTCGCACGACTCGGTCAAGTCTTATTTTGACGAGGTGACGCGCCTTAAAGAGGTGTATGGCGACCGAATATCGCTTTACGCTTCAATGGAGATAGACTATCTCGGGGCGGAGTGGGGACCGTCAAACCCTTATTTCGACACGCTTCCGCTTGACTATCGCATAGGGTCGGTGCATTTTGTGCCGAGCGCCGACGGATTGGTCGATGTCGACGGCAGCGAAGCCACGTTCATCAAGAAGATGGACCGTTACTTCAATAACGACATACACTATGTGGTCAATTCGTTCTACGACGAATCCATAAAGATGGTCGAGGCCGGAGGGTTTGACATAATAGGCCACTTCGACAAGATAGGGCGTAACGCTGCGGCCTTCAAGCCGGGAATAGAGAGCGAATCATGGTACATCAAGCGTGTCAACGACCTGATCGACGCAATAATCGAGCATGGCCCGGCGGTGGAGATAAACACCAAGGCGTGGAATGACATGCGCAGGCTTTTCCCCCGTGTCGAATATCTGCCGCGACTGTTTGACGCGGGAATAACGGTGCTGGTGAACAGTGACGCCCATTATCCCGACAAGGTCGATGCCGGACGAGCCACCGGACTCGAGGTGCTCAACAAATTAGAGGAAACAAGCATTAACAGCAATATATTATGCCAGTAAGAGTTCCAGTACTATTGCCTGCCGTGGAAACACTGAAGGCTGAAAACATATTCGTGATAGACGAGCAGAGGGCTTCGTCGCAGGACATAAGACCGTTGCGTATAGGCATACTCAACCTGATGCCGCTTAAAATCATGACGGAAACCGATCTGCTGCGACTCATATCCAACACTCCGCTTCAGATAGAGCTTGACCTTATAGACACCTGCACCCACGTGTCACGTAACACTCCGCGCGAACACATAGAGGAGTTCTACAAGACATTTGAGGACATACGGAACCAGAATTATGACGGATTCATAATTACCGGCGCTCCGGTAGAGAAGGTCGACTTTGAAGAGGTTGATTATTGGGATGAACTGTGCGAGATTTTTGACTGGGCACGCACCCACGTGACATCGACTCTTTATATATGCTGGGCCGCATTTGCCGGCCTCTATCATCACTATGGAGTGCCCAAGCGTGTTCTCGACCGCAAGATATCGGGTGTGTTCCGTCACAAGCTTAACGACAACCGCAATCCCATATTCCGAGGATTTGACGACGAGTTCTATGTGCCTCACAGTCGTTTCAGCGAGGTGATGCGCGAGGATGTTAAGCGTGTCGAGGGACTCGACATCATAGCTGAGAGCGAAGAGAGCGGCATCTACATGGTTATGGCCCGCGGCGGCAGGGAGTTCTTCATAACCGGTCACTCGGAATATTCGCCCAATACGCTTGACTTTGAGTATCACCGTGACCTCGAAAAGGGAATGAATCCTGATGTGCCGGCCCATTATTATATAGACGACGACCCGTCGAAAGGGCCGATTGTGCGTTGGCGCTCACATGCTAACCTGCTGTTCAGCAATTGGTTGAACTATTTCGTGTATCAGGAAACACCCTATGACATACGTGACATACATCAGTAAAGTCACGCTGATTGACTATGAAATAAAAAGAGGCTGTGTCAAAATGGCGCAGCCTCTTTTTTGTAACCTGCTGTAAAAC
>ERZ778514.1209-NODE-1209-length-20144-cov-4.541739_pt1 | contig 20144 bp, 13 predicted proteins | sample MGYA00510344_ERZ778514 | MGnify/ENA primary metagenome ERZ778514 (study PRJEB29527, sample SAMN07138968) | mouse gut metagenome | material: feces | host: mouse | place: China:Nanjing | collected 2016-01-25 ...
TATGCGATGCGGACGGGAATGAGCTGCCATACGGAGAGAAAGGCGAGATCGTCATCCGCGGGGAGAATGTGATGGCCGGCTATTGGAAAAATCCGAAATCCACTGCAGAGACCGTGGTTGACGGATGGCTGCATACAGGCGATATGGGCTATATGCGCGACAAGGATTTCCTTTATGTGGTGGGACGTTTCAAATCATTGCTTATCAGTGCGGACGGTGAGAAGTACAGTCCGGAGGGAATCGAGGAGTCGCTTGTGGAGAATTCAAAATATATTGATCAGGTAGTGCTTCACAACAGTCAGGATCCTTATACGATAGCTTTGCTTGTACCTAACAAGGATGCGCTGAAGGCTTATCTGAAAGAGACGGCTCCGGATGCCGATCCTGCTTCTGAGGCCGGGAAGAAGATGATGCTGGAGAAGATTCAGGATGAATTGAATTCATACAGGAAAGGCGGAAAGAATTACGGGGCATTTCCGGAAAGGTGGCTTCCTGCGGCGGTATGCGTACTGCCGGAGCCTTTCACAGAGCAGAACCATATGGTCAACAGTACAATGAAGATTGTGAGGGGCAAGGTTGAGAAGACATACGAGGACAGGATGAAGTTTGCATATACGCCTGAAGGCAAGGTCATAACGAATCTGATGAATCTTCAGAGCCTATAAAATAAAAGCCGGTCGCTCAGGGCCGGCTTATTTGCAGAAAAATTATGCAAGGAGACGGAATATGAAATTGTCTGAACTGAATACAGGTGAAAGGGCGGTCGTGGTAAAAGTATACGGCCACGGCGGCTTCCGCAAAAGGATTGTGGAGATGGGATTTGTGAAGGGGAAGGTCGTGACTGTCATATTGAATGCTCCTTTGAAGGATCCGATTGAATATGAAATCATCGGCTATAAGATATCACTCCGCAGGGAAGAGGCGGACAAGATAGAGGTCATCAGCGAAAGTGAAGCGAAAAGGACTTTGCCAGGAACACCGGAAGACCTGTCTGCCATAGAGATTGAGGCTGATGCCTGTGAGGATTCATATTTTCTGGAGGACAGGATGAAGGACATGGCCGAGGAGCGCGGGCATATAATCCGTGTTGCCCTGGTAGGGAATCCCAACTGCGGAAAGACATCGCTGTTCAATATCGCTTCGGGGAGCCACGAGCACGTGGGCAATTACAGCGGAGTGACTGTGGATGCCAAAGAAGGCGAGTTCGTCTACGGAGGCTACAGATTTATTCTGGTCGATCTCCCCGGGACATATTCGCTTTCAGCCTACAGTCCGGAAGAGTTGTATGTCAGGAAAAACCTTGTCGAGAATATTCCCGATGTGGTCGTAAATGTCGTGGATGCTTCCAATCTTGAGAGGAACCTGTATCTGACCACCCAGCTTATTGACATGAACCTCAGGATGGTTATGGCCCTGAATATGTTTGATGAACTCACGGCCCGTGGTGACGAGCTCGACATAAAGACTCTCGGACATCTCCTCGGAATGCCGGTGGTTCCGACTGTAAGCCGCAGCGGGAAAGGGATCGGTGAACTGTTTGATACTGTCATAAGGGTATATGAGCATAACGACCCTCAGCTGGCCCGCCATATACATATCAACCACGGGGCCGATATGGAGGACAGCATCGAGAGGATAAAGCTCCTTCTGCAGAGAAACTCCTCCCTGAGGTACAAATATTCGACACGTTATCTTGCGATAAAATATTTTGAAAACGACAGCGAGGTCGAGAAGATTGTAGATTCTCTGCCTGGCAGGGATGAAATCATAGCGGCACGCTATGATGAGCAGAAACGTATTGAATCGCTGCTGCAGACTTCTACCGAATCTGCAATCGTGGACGCCAAGTATGCTTTCATTTCAGGTGCGCTCAAAGAGACCTGGAAGCCGGCCGTGCACAGCAGGAAACGCCGCAGGAGGAGCGTCACGGACAGGATAGATGCTGTCGTGACGAACAGATGGGCCGCTTTCCCTATATTTTTCCTGATGCTGTTTGCCGTGTTCCAGTGCACTTTTGCATTGGGTGACTATCCTATGCGCTGGATAGAATGGTGCGTGGAGGCATTGGGAGACTTTGTCTCCGTGTATATGGCTCCAGGATGGTGGAAGGATCTGGTGATAGACGGCATCATCGGAGGTGTTGGCAGCGTCCTCGTTTTTCTCCCGAACATCCTGCTGCTGTACCTGTTCATCTCTCTGCTTGAGGATTCCGGCTATATGGCAAGGGCGGCGTTCATTATGGACCGTATGATGCACAAGATGGGACTGCACGGAAAGTCTTTCATACCTATGATAATGGGATTCGGATGCAATGTGCCTGCGATTATGGCGACAAGGGCTATTGAAAGCCGCAAGAGCAGGATGATAACGATGCTGATAATCCCGCTGATGTCCTGTGCCGGACGACTGCCTGTCTATATATTGCTTGCAGGGGCGTTCTTCCCGAAAAAGGCTGGCCTTGTGCTTGTGGGGCTGTACGCTCTCGGGATTATGCTTGCCGTGCTGTCCGCAAAAGTCATAAGCCGTTTCATAAAGGACGATGACCTTCCTTTTGTGATGGAGCTTCCTCCGTACCGTGTGCCGACGGCAAAATCGGTGTTCAGGCATACCTGGGAGAAAGGTAAGCAGTATCTGCAGAAAATGGCCGGGACAATCCTGATTTTCTCGATGGCTATATGGGCTTTGGGGTATTTCCCACACGATGAGAGCTATTCGACAGCGGCGGAGCAGCAGGAGCATTCTTATATAGGGTATGTCGGGAAGGCTATGGAACCGGTGCTTGAACCTCTCGGGTTCGACTGGAGGATGGGAGTCGGAATCATCGCAGGAGTCGGAGCCAAGGAACTGGTGGTGAGCACTCTCGGTGTAATGTATTCCGGAGCGTCGGTGGATTTGCCTGCGGAGACTTTGTCAGGAGAAATTTCCGGTGATATGGACGTGCAGGCAATCTCTGGAGAGGAGTCCGGTGGTGAGGGTGTACCTTCAGGTGACGATGCCGGGACCACATTGCTTCAGAAGTCGCTTCTCAGGTCGATAACACCTGCCGCCGCGCTTGCGTATATGGTGTTTATCCTGCTTTATTTTCCTTGTATAGCGACTTTTGTGGCCATAAGGAATGAGTCCGGAAGCTGGAAATGGGCTGTGTTCTCGGCAGTCTACACAATCTGTCTTGCATGGGTTATGGCTTTTGCGGTCTACCGTCTCGCACTCCTGTTCTGAGGCTGACCCACGACGTTCAAATGACTTATAGTTTAGGGAAGATGAAGAAAAAAGAGAAATATGATGTTCCGGAGGGGGAGACAAAAGTGCTTCTCCACACATGCTGTGCACCGTGCAGTTCGGCGATCATAGAAAATCTTATGCAGAACGGGATAACTCCCGTGATTTTCTACTGCAATCCCAATATCTATCCTTATGATGAATACCTGATACGTAAAAATGAATGTACACGCTATGCGGAAGCTCTCGGACTGGAGATTGTCGACGCTGACTATGATCATACGAGCTGGCTTGAAGCCATAAAGGGGCTGGAAGGGGAGCCGGAACGAGGGGGACGTTGCAGCAGATGTTTCAGGCTCAGGCTTGAGAGGACTGCGCGCTATGCCCACGAGCACGGCTTCAGGGTCATTACGACTACGCTTGCCTCTTCCCGCTGGAAAAGCCTTGACCAGATCAATGAGGCCGGCTTATGGGCAGTGTCCGGATATCCTGATGTAGTATGGTGGGACAGGAACTGGCGCAAGGGAGGACTCCAGGAGAGAAGGCTCGAGATAATAGCTGAGTACGGGTTTTACAACCAGCTCTATTGCGGATGCGAATTCAGCATCCGTGACAAAGAATAAAATTTTCGGACAATGGGAATAATACCTGACGGATATATAAGTGAACTGGCCCGTAGATTCAAGTTCAGCCGCGACGGCAGCCGGACTGCTATGAACGGGAAACAGATGAACGGATGGCTTGCTTTGAGCCCTCTGCTTATATTCCTTGCAGTATATCTTGCCTCATCGGTGGTCGCGGGCGATTTTTACCGAGTGCCTATCGCCTCGGCGTTTCTGATCGCTTCCTGCTATGCGCTAATCATTACCCCCGGAAGAAATATAGACAGCAAGATTGCCGTTTTCTCTGAGGGGGCAGGCAACAAGAATGTACTGCTGATGATATGGGTCTTCGTATTTGCAGGAGCTTTCGCCAGTACGGCCAAAGCGATAGGAGCCATAGACGCCACGGTCAATCTTACGCTTATGATTCTTCCGGGAAAACTGCTGTATGCCGGTATTTTCCTTGCCTCCTGCTTTATTTCAATTTCTATAGGTACGAGTGTCGGGACGATTGTGGCATTGGTCCCGGTAGCGTCCGGACTGGCATCGCAGAGCGGTACTGATCCTGCGTTTATGGCCGCCATTGTGACGGGAGGGGCATTTTTCGGGGATAACCTGTCCTTTATTTCGGATACTACCATAGCGGCGACGCGCACGCAGGAATGTTCTATGAAGGACAAGTTCAGGGCCAACCTCTATGTCGCTGCTCCGGCCGCTATGGCAGTGGCCGCGGTATACATATTTCTCGGTGAGGGAGCGTCCGTTTCTGATGTCTCGGCTCCGGTGGACTGGATAAAGCTGGTTCCGTATCTGCTTGTTATCATACTTGCAGTGTCCGGAGTGAATGTGATAGCAGTTCTGGCTGCAGGAATCTGCGTGAATGCGGTCATAGGTTTCTGTGATGGTTCTCTTGGCTGGATCGACTGGCTGGGAGCCGTCGGGACCGGTATAGGAGGTATGGGTGAACTTATAATCGTGACTATGCTTGCCGGCGGAATGCTTGAACTTATCCGTTATAACGGAGGAATTGATTTCATAATCAGACTTATGACACGCGGCATAAAGGGAAGGAGGGGAGCGGAGTTCAGCATCGCCGCCCTTGTCAGCTTCGCCAATATATGCACGGCCAACAATACGGTCGCGATCATCACGACCGGAAGCATCGCCAGGGACATAACCCGTAAATTCGGACTGGACCCGAGGAAGACGGCAAGCGTTCTTGATACTTTCTCATGTCTGGTGCAGGGGTTTATCCCATACGGTGCCCAGCTGCTGATGGCTTCAGGACTTGCCGGCGTGCCTGTCGCCGGAATCATAAGCCACCTTTATTACCCTTTTGTACTCGGAGTGGTGGCTGTGCTGTCCATTCTTTTCAGGTTTCCCCGCAAATATTCCTGATTAACAGATATATTAATCCATTATATACTTTCAGGGGCTCTGGGAGGAGGGTTAATAAAATAATCTTATAATTTTTTATCGGTTAACCTGCAATTAACCCTTTTCTTATCCCGGTGCTGTTTATTTCGCACAGAAATAAATAACACTAATTATGAAAATTAAATCTGTTTTCAGAGCAATTCTGCTCGTTGCTGCTATGGCTGCCATAGCACTGTCGACTGCATCTTGCGGTGAAAAAGGTCCTGCCGGTGGAGATAATGCCGGAGGAACAATATCAGGTGTCGTTAAAGATTCCCAGGGAAACCTCATTGAAGGAGTCACAGTTTCAGCAAAAGGTATTGAAAGTACAGCTAAAACCGATGCAAACGGTGAGTATGTTCTGACCGGAGTTGCAGTCGGTATGTATTCGGTTTCTTTCGAGAAGGCCGGATATCAGACTGCCAACGTGACAGTGCCTAAGAGCCGTTTCGACGCAAACGGAAATGCAAAGGTAAATGCTACCCTGAATTTCGCGAACGCGAAGATTACCGGAAAGGTACTTGACGGTATGAATGGCAATGCCCCTCTTGCAGGTGCGTCCGTAAAACTGAGCAATGCTGACGAGACTACTGTAGAAACTGACGACAAAGGAGTGTATGTGTTCGAGAACCTGACTATCCAGGATTACACGATCACTATTTCTGCCGATGAGTATGTGGCTACCACTATGGCTGTAACGGAGGCTATGTTTGACAATGAAGAGCAGGTGGCTGAAGTTGAGGATGTGGTTCTTACAAAGACACAACTTCTTCCGGGACTTACCCTGAACGATCTTCAGAAAGCCGACAAATGGTATTACAATGAGTACCGTGGAGGTTCAAACGGTGAACAGTATCCTCGTTGGGACTGGTCAACCTGCTTCATGGGTTCAATGAATTTCGTAGGCGACTGGTCTGAGCACGGTGAGGGAACCTGCATTGAAATCTCAGGTGACGAGAAGAAGCCGGCAAACCCTAATGAGTTCGAGTCATACGTATGGGGAAGCAAACTCATTACGGAAGACAACAAGATGATGACTGTCCGTGCAAGGACTTTCGGCGGCAGGGACGGTGAGACTGCATTCGGAGTGGTTGCAATCGACTTGAGCGCGGCTGAGCCTAACGCGGTTGTAGTAGGCGAGAAGGTCAAGACAGCTTCTGAGTCTTATGGTGACTATTATTTTGATTTCTCTGACTTTGTAGGCAAAGAGGTCGTTATCGGTCTCGGACTTTACAGGGAAGAGCAGAGCGGAAACGGCAAACACCTTGCTATCAGACGTATCAACTTCACCGCTGACAAGATGAAGGATTGGGACTGGATTTCAGGAAAAGAAGTTGCCGGACTTGAGGGATGGCACATGACTGAAGAGATGGTAAGGTCCACTATGGTGCAGACTGAAAAGGAATTCTCAGGTCTTACTCTTTCTGATGACGGGGACCGCAAGGTTAAATACCAGTCATGGAGAACCAACAACCATATCGGATGGCTCTGGAACTTCACTGTCGTGACAAAGGATACAGAGGCGTTCGCAGGTCAGGGCTTCGTTATGAAGACCCGTGGCGGAAGCAGCTATGTAGTCAACACACAGGTGCCTGAGGCTTATTTCTATACCAAGTTCCCTATCGCGGCAGGAAGCAACCAGCTTACTTTCAAACTCCGCAACTTCGGTGACAACTTCACTGTTGCAAAACTTACTGTCATCACTGAAGATATGGAAGTTGAACACGTGCTTCCTAAGTCCAATACTGCTGTCGAGTATGCAGAGGCCGCTGACGGCTGCTTCAAATACAAGAACAACCGTGGCGAACCTAACGAGGAACAGGTAGGCGAGTATGCAGACTTCGTATTCGACCTTTCAAAATACAACGGCAAGAACGTAGTAGTTGCTATCGGTGTATTCAAAGGCGAGGAGAACGGTGACGAGAACAAGATCTGTTTCCACAGCGTTTCTTTGAAATAATCGGATATCGGCAATATTAGGGACAGGTGTCATCTATGGCACTTGCCCCTTTTTCTGCTTTTAATCATAAAGACATAGTATCTTGATGAAAAAAATATCACTTTTCATTATCTTCTTGTCGGCCTTCTGCTTCAATGCCGTTTCCTGTGACAAGGGTCCGGTATCCGGAGGAGATGGGGAAAAGCCTGTACAGACTGATGCGGCTACCAGGAATATCGAGAGAGCAATCGCGATAACGGATGCGGCTACGGCTGCATATATAAGCTCCGAGCTCGGTATGTACAAATATTATAACCCGTACACCGGACAGGTGACGGACAGGGGCTACGAGAATGTCTGGGAGTATTCAAGCGCGTTCGAGGCTGTGACCAATATACTGCACGCGCTTGCCGTGCAGAAGGAATCAGGGGACTCGAGACTGTATGACCTGCATTTTGACAGGTACAAGGCACTTCTTGACCGCCTGTACAAGGGTATGGCATATTTCGAGGGTTCATACTCCCTTACTTCATACACAAAGAACAACCATCCGTGGACTGTATATGGAGTTCCGAGAGCATCTTCGCCAGGATCGAACAATGTGACCGGCATCCTCAATGTCTATGATGACCAGATGTGGATAATCAGGGATTTCATAGAGGTATGGTATGCTACAGGGGACAAGTCCTATCTTGAGAAGGCTGAGTACCTTGCCGAGTATGTGATTGACGGATTCGACTGCTGCGTCGATGCCGACGGCAAAGAATACGGCGGAATCACATGGGGACCAGGATATGTGTCCAAGCATTCGTGCAGCAACGGCCCTTTCATAAGTCCTCTCGTATGGCTTTCCGATATCTACAAAGGAAAAGGCGAGAAGGCGACTAGATATTATATCGACCCTTCCGACAGGAAGACAAGAAAGACCGAGCAGATGGACAAGAGTGAATATTTCCTCTCGTATGCCCGTAAGGTCTATGACTATCAGAAGTCTCATCTGCTCAGAAATGACGGCGTGTATGCAGATATGATGGGCGGGGACGATACTGGCGGAAAAGTCGTATATGAGACGGTCGATGGAGTCGAGTACAGAAGACATACCAATCTCAGAGATCAGGCGGGCCCTCCGTATTCATATAATACGGGTGCCATCCTTTCCGGTGCTGCAGACCTTTACAGGGTTACCGGCGATGCGGAATATCTGAAGGATGTCCAGTCCCTTACCGATGCGGGCTTTGCGTATTTCGCGAAATACGGTACGACTGTCAAGGATCTGTACACATACGATTTCAAAGGAAACAACAGCTGGTTCAATGCTGTGCTTCTCAGAGGTTTCATCGACGCATTCCCTGCATACAGCGGAGCGGCTCTTCCGGTCGACAGCTTCCAGCAGGTATATGATTACGCATACGACAATTTCCTTTACGAAGGACTGATGCCGAACAGCCTCTATCTCGGCTGGGCAAACGACAAGTCGAAAAGGACAGTAAGGGGACGTGACCAGTTCGCGTATGCTGCCCAGTTTGCATTGCTGGCCCTGTATGAATTGGAGAACTGATCTTTTGGATTAGAATCTGAAATACGAACTAAATAACCTTTATATGAAAAAATGCGATAATACGAAATCGTGCTTTTCACGCATTGTTTTGGCGCTCTTCATTATCTGCGCGCCAGTATTGATGTATGCCCAGAATACTGTTACGGTATCGGGTGTAGTGACGGACGACACTGACCAGTCCGTTATCGGAGCAAGCGTTATGGTCAAAGGCAGCACCACCGGTGTTCCTACTGATCTTGACGGTAAATATGTGATAGAAGTGCCTGCTGACGCGGTGCTTGAATTCTCTTCAGTCGGTCTCAAGACAGTGGAAATACCTGTAAACGGCCGTAGTGTGATAAATGTCAGAATGTCGGCGGACAATACTTTCCTTGAGAGTGTGGTCGTTGTCGGTTACGGTACACAGAAAAAGGGCTCCATCACAGGTGCCGTCTCTGCCGTAAACAGCGATGACATCATCAAGACGAAATCGGAAAACCCTCTGAATATGCTGACAGGACGTCTTCCTGGTCTCCGCGTATGGCAGAAGAGTGCTGAGCCGGGTTCATACAATGCCTCTATGGATATCCGTGGTATGGGCGGGGTGCTTGTCATCATCGACGGTGTTCCCCGTGAGGCGTCGGACTTCAACAGGCTCAACCCTGCCGACATCGACAACGTGTCAATCCTCAAGGATGCCGCTGCGGCAATCTATGGAGTACGTGGAGGTAACGGTGTAATCCTCGTTACGACTAAAAAAGGAACTGAAGGCAAGACCCAGGTGAACTATAACGGTTCGTTCACTTTCCAGACTCCTTCAAAATTCCCTGATGTAGTAGGTCCTGTGGATGCTATGCTCCTCTACAACGAGAAAGGTATGAATGCCGTGCACAACGGCAAGCTCGCGTTTACCGAGGAATATATCGACAGGTTCAGAAGCGGGGAACTGTCAGGTGCGGACTGGAACAGCCTTATGATATCCGAATGGGCTCCTCAGACCCAGCACGACCTAAGTGTCAGCGGAGGAAACGAGAAATTCCAGTACTATGCAAGTATGGGATATATCTACCAGGACAGCTTCTTCAAGTCTGGAGACCTCAACTACAGCAAATACAACCTCAGGGCGAATATCAGCGCGGAGATTGCAAAAGGCCTCAAATTCGACCTCAACATTTCAGGTCTCCTTGACAAACAGAACAACCCTTATTTCAGTTCTGTGGACCTTATCAAGAACTATTGGGCACAGGGACCTATTTCCCCTGCATATATCGACGAGGCCCAGACCATGTTCAACGGTGACGGTCTCGATCTTATGAACAACCCTGTAGCCATGATGACTTCAGATGTTTCCGGACACAGGAAATATGACAAGAAGACATTCAACGGCGCAGCGACGCTTTCATACGATTTCGGTGCAGCTACTGATGTGCTGAAGGGTCTTAGCGCAAAGGCTATGTTCAGCTACGATTTCCGTCAGGACAGCAACGAGATATTCCGTAAGGAATTCTATCTGTACCAGAAGGATGCGGCTACAGGCGACTATGTTCCCAAGCAGTATCCTGACCATACCAACAGACTCCGCAAGGAGAACTACAGCAGACAGCAGACCCTTGCACAGGTTATGCTCAATTATGACAGGACTTTTGCCGAGAAGCATCATGTCGGTGCTCTTATCGGATATGAGACCCAGGTGCGCAAGGGAGACAACTACTATGCTGTCGGAGAGCTTGCAACAGGCTCGCCTTCATATACAGCCCTCAACGGACAGGGACAGATTGTCGGTATGAACACCGGACTCGGAAGTCTTTATGACATCGCTTACCAGTCTGTAATCGGTCGTGTGAACTATTCGTATGATGACCGTTATCTGATTGAGGGACAGTTCCGTTATGACGGTTCCACCAAATTCGCTCCAGGACACCAGTGGGGATTCTTCCCTTCGGTCTCGGTCGGTTGGAGAATTTCCGAGGAGCCGTTCTTCAAGAACAGCGGTGCCGCATCTGTAATCAATCAGCTCAAGCTGCGTGCAAGCTACGGTATGACCGGAGATGATGACGCAAGCGGATTCAACTACCAGTGGGTTGCCGGCTACCGTTACAAAGGCGGTGAGACCAACGACAAAGGATGGTATACCGGATATGCTCCGGGATATTATTTCGGCAACGAGTGGGTGTACAACGTGGAGCCTCAGCCGCTTCCTAACCTTGATATCACCTGGCTTGTGATGAAGACCTTCGATATCGGAGTTGATTTCCAGGCCTGGAACGGTATGCTCGGAATATCATTCGACTATTTCCAGCGCATAAGGACAGGAATGATGGCTTCAAGCAGCACGGAACTTCCGACTGTAGTAGGTGCCACCGCTCCTATGAGGAATGCGAACTCGGACAGCCATTTCGGACTTGAGCTTGAATTGAGCCACAGAAATAAAGTCGGAGATTTCACATACGAACTCAAAGGTATGGCTTCAGTGACCAGACAGAAGGTCATCAACAACGTGTCCATAAGGAAATTCGGAAACAGATATGACCAGTGGAGGAACGACAACCTTACCGACAGGTATCAGGGTGTGCAGTTCGGATATGAAAGTGCCGGACGCTATGAGAGCTGGGATGACATCTGGAACTATCCTGTCTTCAAGGACAACTACACTCTTCCGGGAGACTACAAATATCTTGACTGGAACGGTGACGGTGAGATCAACGGAGGTGATATGCACCCTTACGCATACGACCAGACACCGTGGCTGAACTACAGTCTCGACTTCAGAATGGCCTGGAAAGGTCTTGACTTCAGCCTTCTGTTCCAGGGGAGCGCACTGGGTTCATATAAATATGAAGAGGCTCTGTACAACATCTGGGGTAACGCCAATGGTGCAGGCGGAGTTCTTTCACAGTATATGGACAGATGGCGTCCGGCAAACGGATCGTATGACATCTATGACCCGTCTCTTGAATGGATCCCTGGATACTATGGATATACCGGACATTATCCTGACGGAAACTCGGAATTCAACAGGGTAAGCTCCGCTTTCCTCAGGCTCAAGAGCGTGGAGATCGGATACACGCTGCCTAAGTTCAAATCTCCTGAATTCAGGGATTTTTCTCTCAGAGTATATTTCAACGCATACAACCCGTTGACTATTACAGGGCTTAAATTCGTCGATCCTGAGCATCCAGGCGATGATCTCGGACGTCTTTATCCTCTTAACAAGACATATACGCTGGGTCTGAATCTTACATTCTAAAACCAAACGAAATGAATATGAAAAAAAGAATATTGTATTCACTCATAGTTCTGATGTCGGTCGTTTCCTGCGTGGATATGGACAGGACACCTAAGAATATATGGACCGATGACGACCTGCTTTCCACAAATGCCGGTGTCAAGGTCTATCTGGCCAGGCTGTATGCCCAGATGCCATGGGAAGATTTCAAATATATGGGAGAATGGGGATTCAACCGTTCATCCTGGCTCGGAGCCCTCGGCATTGAGGGTACAGGTGAGGCCATCAACCGTGACGGTATCAGCCGTGCTTTTACCGGAGAGAGTACTGCATGGTGGGGAATGGCGTTCACTCTTATACGTGAGGCCAACCACCTTATCGAGACAATGCCTGAATATGCTTCGAACTTTGCTGAAGTGGAAGTCAACAACTTCATCGGACAGGCTTATTTCGTAAGGGCCTATTCGTTCTATCAGATGGCACGCCGTTTCGGAGGAATTCCTCTTACATTGAAGGAAGCCCAGTACAACGGTAATGCCGCTGACTTTGAGATCAGGCGTTCTACAGAGGAAGAGACCTGGAATCAGATTCTTGCAGACTTTGATACTGCAGCCGGGCTGCTTCCTTCTCTTTCTACAATAGACGGTACTGCCAACAAATATGTGGCTCTCGCATTCAAGGCTGAGGCTATGCTTTATGCCGGTTCTGTCGCAAAGTACAACGAGACCGTACAGGGAAACCTTACCGGATTCGGAAGCAAGACAGGTGTGCGTGTAATGGGATTCGACCCGGACAAGTCAAAGGAACTTTCCAAAAAATATTTCGCGGAGGCATACAAGGCTGCTCGCGAGGTTATGAACAGCGGCCTTTTCTCTTTGCGTCAGGCGGCTTCTTCCGACCCTCAGGCAAAATACCAGAATATGGTAGATCTTTTCTCGGATCTCGGATGTTCTGAGAACATGCTTGCAAGGGAGTATGAATATCCTACTCTGACACACGGTCTTGACGCATACAGCTCTCCTTATCTCTGGCATCATCCTCTTTCCGGAGGAACCTGTCCTACGCTTGATTTCATCGAGCTTTATGACTGGCCTGAGACATTTGATAACGGATTGAGCAGAAGGTATGCTGACGGAAAACTCCGTGTTACTGACGGAAACAGCTGCGGAGAAGGCAAATATCTTATGTTTGACAATACATACGATTTCTTCGCTGATGCAGAGCCGCGTCTCCGTGCTTATGTGATTTTCCCTGGCGACCGTTTCAGAAACACTGATCTTGAAGTGTATATGGGAGTATATACTGGAAGTGCGTCCAACGGCATTTCTCCTTTCTTCAGCTCCTACTCATACAATAGCGGTGACAATTCCTACAACGGTCTTGACATTTATACGAAGAGTCCGAAGACTCTGTATCTGACAGGTAACCCTGCCCAGCCGGAAGTTGTTGAACTTCCGGACGGAAGAAAGATGAATGCAGCCGGAGCCAATGGCCCTTTCTTCAACTATCAGGAGGCGACCCTTACCGGACTCCACCTTCGCAAATATCTTGATCCGGACGCTACTGTCGAGACTATCGGTGAGGGTATGTCCGACCAGCCGTTCATCCTTATGCGTTATGCCGATGTGCTTCTGGCAGCCGCAGAGGCTGCTGTCGAGCTTTCGATTGCAGGCGCAGTATCTCCTGTCGATGGAGATGATATGCTTCAGGTGGCCACGGATGCTATCAAGAGTCTTCAGGACAGGGCCGGTGCCAAGGTTATTGACACCAAACTTTCCGGTACTGACGAGTCCCGCGACATCGTCCGCAAGGAACGCCGCAAGGAGCTGGCTTTCGAGCACAAGACAAAATGGGATCTCAGACGCTGGAGGGTACAGAACTACGAGAACAGGGACGGCTTCTGGTGTGACGGACGCAGCAAGGCTGATTTCAGCAATGATACCGAGTACCGTTTCCGCGGAATATATCCGTTCTATTCGGCAGATGCCGGCAAATGGTTCTTTGACACCCACTTCGACAATATCAACAGGAAGAAGTTCAGCTACAATATTGTGGACTACTATTTCGGAATTCCTGGCGATGAAGTGACAAAGAGTCCGGTTATTGACCAGCAGCCTAACAGATATTAATGGAGGACAATAGTATGAATAATATCAAAAGAATAGCATTCTATGCACTTGCCGCTGCGGGGCTGATGTCCGCGGCATCGTGCTCACTGTTTAAGATAGACAACTACGAGGCTCCGGATGAGACGATCAGAGGCCGTGTTGTCGATATGGACGGAAATCCTGTACTGACGGACCAGGGAAGCGAAGGCATCCGTGTACGTCTTATGGACCTCGAGTGGGAAGCTGCAGGAAACGAAGTTACTCCTCAGGATTTCAACTGTATGCCTGACGGAACTTTCCAGAACACCAAACTCTTCCCTGGAAGATACAATGTGACTGTGGACGGTCCTTTCGTTCCTCTTGTAATGGATGACGCTCAGGGCGTTCCTGTCGCTGACAATTCCCAGAATATCGAGATCATCAAAGGCAAGCCTTGCGAAGTGGAGTTTATGGTTCAGCCTTTCCTCAATGTGGAATTCGTCGACTATCCTCAGGTTTCTGACGGAAAGATAATCGCCAAAGTACGTGTTTCGCGCGCGATTTCGAAGAATGACCTCAAAGCCGCTATCAGCCAGACAGGTGACTGGAAGGATGAATATGCAAATGTTACTGACATACAGCTGTATGTGGGATATAACTCAAGCATAGGATACCGTTCACACGATTCCGAGTGGTCAAGCTATGTCGAGTACAGCGGCTCCGCGTTCGAGTCCAAGCTCGGCAAGGAGATTGAGCTCAGGACCAACGGTGTGATCCCTTCAGGACGCAAGATGTATGTACGTGTCGCTGCCCGTATCAACTATCAGACGGCCAATGTGAGACGCTACAACTATACTGAGCCTCTGGAAGTGCTGATCCCGTAGTTTGCAGTAGAACTTTGATATAGGAAAGCATAGTTTTTCCTGTTAAATTCAGGGTGAATAAACAAGAGGTATTTGCATCCCGTGTTTATTCGCCCTTTTTGAAAGAACGATTATGAAAAAGATTATATTTATTATGTTGCTTGCCGTGGCTTCGATATGCTCCGGATGCGACAAAAACGGCGGCGGCAATGCCGGTAATTCTTACGGTTTTTCCTATCAGGATGCGCTGACGGCATACGATGCCTTCAATGCCGGACTGTTCGAGCAGGGAAGGGGACTCTATGCCAGGGATACAGGAAAGTCAGGCGCGGTAGCTGTGGGCTGGACTCAGGCGATGATGTTTGATATGACTATGAATGCCTACAAGCTCACAGGTGACCAGAAATATCTCGACCTTATGAGGAAGCATTATGAGGGCGTCAGGGATGCCTTTACTTTTGATTGGTATGACTACAGCCACTGGGATCTGTATGACGATATGATGTGGTGGGTAGGTTCCCTCGCAAGGGCATATCTGCTTACAGGTGACGAGGAATATCTCAAAGTGTCTGAGGAGGGCTTCAAAAGAGTATGGGAAGGAAAGCCTGAGAGTATGAAGAATGACGGCAAAGGCTGGAATGAACTTGACTCAAAAGGCTCGTTCGGAGGTGATGACAATCCGCAATACGGTGACGGTATGTACTGGGACTGGAAATTCGGCCGCATAGGCAAGATGGCCTGCATCAACTACCCTACCATCATCGCCGCTATGGAACTGTATAAAGGTACAAACAAGCCTGAATATCTGGACAAAGCCAAGAAGGTGTACAAATGGGCTTCTGAAAATCTTTTCAACCCTCAGACCGGAGCGGTAGCCGATTCAAAGCACGACGGCAACAGCAGTCCGGCTTGGACTATGCTTGTCTACAACCAGGCTACAGCTATGGGTTCGGCCGCTATGCTTTATCTTGAGACCGGCGATCAGAAGTATCTCGACCACGCCTGTGCCGCTATGGACTATGTCGTGAAGGAGAAGAGTACGGCCAACAAGGTTATCAAGCCTGAAGGAAATGTGGACCAGAGCAACCTGACGGATGAAATGGGCATATACAACTCGATTCTTGCACAGTATATCCCGATTCTGATTGTGGACTGCGGGCAGGAGCAGTATCTGGATTTCATCGAGCGCAGTATTGAGACCGGCTGGAAGAACAGGGACTCAAGGGGTCTTACCAACAAATTCCTTGAAAAAAGGCTCAATGCCTCCGCTCCGGTATCTTCTTATACCGCATCCGGAGTGCCGGCACTTATGCTGACATTCCCTGGTCTTAAGGACCGCCGCTGATTTTTGGGAAGGCAAGAATATGACTAATGTCAAGGGGGTGAATAAGAGTCTTATTTGCCCTCTTTTGTTTGTGTTCTTGATGGATTGGATGTGATGGTGACCGATATGAACAGACGAACAAGATGGTTTGGCGGTCGAGGTGAACAGACGATGGAATAGCACAAAAGACCGTCAGGCGTGTCTTGCGTTCCCAATGTCCTTTTAAAAGTGACATTGGGAACTTGAGTGATCTGTATGTTGCTGATAATCATTGTGATGTAAAATGACAAAGTTCCCAATGCATCCTTTTGTGGGACATTGGGAACTTTTTCAGAAGTCATCGTTCAGGCTTTCTTGTGGATTGTCCAGTAATCCGTTAGACCCTACCTGTGTAACTTTATGATTAACAAATATTTACAAAACAGTATTCCTTTAAAATCGTATACTGTTTTATATATGGTTGATATACAATGATATACAAGGCAAGGGTGAATTTGGCTTTGTTGCATCCTGGGCTTGCCTCCGGATTTTCATTGTTTTATCAATGATTTTTATTTTTCAGCTGAAATGTCGTTCATTTAGATAAATAATTCCTATATTGGAAAAGTAATGTTGCTTGCGACCTGAGACTTGAACGGAAACAAAAGAACCATTTCAATGGTATATTCAATAATTATAAACTTAAAATTTTTCCGCTATGAAAAAGTTTGTTATTCTGGCTTCAGCGGTTGTGCTGACCATTTCTGCTGCGACCGCTGCTTATGTATTTTCCCACGACCCGTCTTCTGGCCTTTTTGAAGCCAATATCGAGGCTTTGACAGATGGAGAGTATGATTACAGCAATGGATATCCGTTCTCATTTCAATGTAATGTAAGTTTGGGTGGACTGAAAAGATGTAAAGCAACAGTGGTTACTTGTCAAGGGGGCGGTTCGGGCTGCAATGAGCGTCCTTGTCCTATGCACCGATAATCTTATAGGTTATGAGATTCCGAATTTTAATATTGGTTGTTGTTTTGGTTGCTGTTCAGGGATGTTCTTCCGGACCGGAGATCAGTTTTGATGACGTATGGACCTGTAATATAGATGCCGTCAAGTCTGATGTTTCTGATTTTGTGGACGGAATTTATTACATTCTTTTAGACTCGGATGCCGATGCTATGTTCAAGAATGCCGACAAACTTATTATTGAAAATGACTTGATATATATTGCTGATTACAAGTCAAAAAAAATTATAGCCTATGGTATGGACGGCAGTGTCGGATTTGTTCTTGACAGGTTGGGTAGAGGACCTGGTGAATATCTTGAAATTAAAAGTTTTACTGTAAATGATGCTTGTCTGTATATTCTTGACAACTTCAACCGTAAAGTATTTGTCTATGATAGCTTCAATGGACAGTTTATCAGATCGGAGGATCTGGACTTCATTGCGTGGGATATGGAGGCTTTGGGCAATGGCGGATTTATTTTCGCTTTTTCTCCGATGGCAGGAGGGCGTTTGAGGCAGCCGCAGACTCCAGGGCGGATTATCGTTACAGATGATGAATTTGATGTTGAGTCATTTGTGTTTAATTATGAACCAAAGGAATATGATGTTGTCGGACAGCAAAGATACTTTTCAACTTATGGTGACAGGCTTATCTACAGTTCAATATTTTTTGATGGTTTTGTCGTTTTTGACAGGTTTGATGCTGAGATAAAGGATATTATAGGCATAGAGTTCGATAATCCTATTCCGGCCGGATCAAGAAATGACAGGTCTGTTCTTGACGGGAATTTCAACTATATGTGTTCCGTTCCGATTATATGTGATAATTATTCAGTGATTGAGGTATCTACTGGTATGTATGTGGAAAGCTTGCTCTATGATTCTTATACAGGAACATTCTTTAAAAATGATGATGACAATTACTTTAGAAGCTTGTATTATCCGATGAGCAGTACAGACGGATGTTTTGTCTGTCTTATGGATTTTGTTGTTTATAAGGAACTTGTAAGTGGAGGGTTTGAATGTGCAGAACCGTCTGTTGAAGCCCATTTGTCTGAAGGTAATTTTGTACTGGCATTTTATAGAATGAAATGATGTTATGTTTCAAATGGCTCTTCCCTACGCTCCTGTGGTAGCGGAAGTTATGTATGTAATTGTGTTATGATTGCGGCGGGTCATCTTTGGTGGCGTGTAATTTTTCCGGTGTCGTCAACAATGCACCGGTAAGGCTTGTCAGACCTGACAACGTCGTGTCGCTTGACATTGATATGATGTTCCGGTGCGATTTTTCTGAAGTGCTTCACTGTTGTTGTGTCCAGTTGGTCAATGATATACCGTCCTTGTGGTTCAAGAGCAGGTGAGTGAATACGAACCTTACCGTTTCAAGGCATATTCCATCCGTACATTTGATTATCTCGGAGCCTTTATCTGTAACGTCAGGCGTGTCTGTCGTTCCCAATGTCTTTTTAAAAATGACATTGGGAACTTTTGCAATAGTCATCGTTTAAGATTTCTTTTTGATTCCCTTGTTTTATCAATAATTTTATTCTTATCATTTGAAATGACCGTTCATTCAGATAAATAATTCCTATATTTGGAAAGTAATGTGACTTGAGACCTGAGACCTGAGACTTGAACGGAAACAAAAGAGCCATTTTTGTGGTATACTCAATAATTATAAACTAAAAATTCCGCTATGAAAAAAATTGTCTTTCTGGCTTTGACGATTGTTCTGACCATTTCCGCCGCGATTGCTGCCTATGTATTTTCCCGCAATCCGTCTTCTGACCTTTTTGAAGCCAATGTTGAGGCTTTGGCTGATACGGAATATGGGGAATATGTCCGTTGTTATGAAACAATAAAATCAGATCCCACAGAATACGTGTTTTATTGTGGAACATGCTCAGATGTGCCTGGACGATGGAGAGGTGGGATGGCTCACTGTAAAGAAAGAAATAATTGATTTTGCTGAAGTTAATATAACAATGATGAAAATTAAATTATTGTTTTTTATTGTGTTATGCGTAATATCATTGACATCATGTGATGAAAGAAAATATTTTGCATTTGAAAATGTTGTATATGTGAATGCTTTTCCTGCAGAATATATGTTATCGGAACCCACGATGTTGGATTTTGGTGTAATCGGAATTCAGGGAATGGAGGTATTGGATGATTATATTGTTCTTTCTTGTTATGATGAGCGCGGATGTTTGTCAGTCTTCAATAAAAATGGAACGCTTGTTTCAAAACCTTTTCTCAATATCGGGCGTGGACCAGGTGAAATCTTATATCAGCCATTTATTTCCTGGTTTGACTTTCATTGCAATGAAGATGGACAAATAATCGCAGGGATATTTGACTTCAAAGGCAATTATCTGGAATATGATGTCAATGAATCCATACGTATTGGATATGCTTCTTGGAGATGCGTAGCAGATTCTCTTTCCCTGTTGTCGGGATCAAGATATTTAACGACAAGTGATGACACGTTTCTGTGCAGGAGAAAAAACAAAGAAGATACCGGATATGAGCGGTCTGAGATGGACAGGAGCGGGCGACAGTATAGCAATGGTGCAATGGATTATCTGAATTCTATAACTTCATCAGAAAGCAATTTGCTTTCTACACTTTTTTTAGTCAATGAGGATAGAAAGATTATTGCAGAATTGGCTTCAAGACTGAGTGTCGTCCATTTGTATTCTTTGGAAAATGATTTTCAGCGGACAGTGTCTTATGGGAATAAACTTGAAGAGATTAAGGAAATAGAAAGCAGACAACCGGATGAGATGCCGAAGGCATATTATGATGGTAAGGCTTTTGACGACTTTTTTGTCGGTCTTTATTTGGGCGTAACAATGGGAGAGTTTGATGAAGAGCGTTTCCAGCAATCGCAATTACATTTTTTCAGGTGGAATGGCGAACCTTTGTTGAAAATTTCTGT
>ERZ778514.1215-NODE-1215-length-20130-cov-22.059278_pt1 | contig 20130 bp, 10 predicted proteins | sample MGYA00510344_ERZ778514 | MGnify/ENA primary metagenome ERZ778514 (study PRJEB29527, sample SAMN07138968) | mouse gut metagenome | material: feces | host: mouse | place: China:Nanjing | collected 2016-01-25 ...
CATCCGATGCTTTCACGAAAGAGCCGTTGAGTGTCGTGCCCGTCCCGTTCAGATGAACGGTCACAGTCTGGTCACGGCTGATAAGTTCGTTTATAAAGTCAAGCATATATTATTATATAAATTTATCAAATGCAAAATTAACGAAAAATGAAGTGAACAGACAATTGATTTTGCAAAAGATAACATTTTATACTCATCTTTATAAAAGTTTAAGTGGCTGTGTATGTACAATGTGTTGTTGGCGTATATGATTTCTATGTGTTTTTTTGAATATGATTAAACCTTTTTTGACTGATTGTGTCTTAAAATTGTATTTCCCACGTTTCCAATATGTATTCAAAATATTTTCTTCCTGTGATAATGGCATGGGCCGGGGCAATCGGTGCCTCGGCCGCCATTTTGACCGGATCAGTGGCCGATAGCACCGGAGAGCCGCTGCCGGAAGCATCCATACGGTTGCTGTCTGCCCGTGATTCCTCGTATGTGACCGGCATGGCAGCCGACGATTCCGGCCGTTTCATGTTCAGTGGTGTCAAGAAAGGCGGTTATATCCTGCAGGCATCATATATAGGCTACGGGTCTGTCTACAGGAATCTGCGTGTCACCTCTGCTGCCGACACTGTGAAAGTCGGGCGGATGCAGCTGTCTGAGTCTTCGGTTGTGTTGCGGGAAGCGACGGCCATAGGCGTGGCCACGCCTATAAAGGTTATGGACGACACCATACAATACAGCGCGTCCACATACAAGACACCGCCTAATGCCGTGGTCGAGGACCTGCTCAAACGTCTGCCGGGCGTTGAGGTCGGCACCGATGGCGGCATCACCGCTCAAGGACAGAAAGTCACCAAAATACTTGTCGACGGCAAGGAATTCTTCAGTGATGACCCTGCTGTCGCATCTAAGAATCTGCCGGTAAATATGGTGGAGAATGCTCAGGTCATAACCCGCAAAAGCGATCTGGCCCGTCTCACCGGCGTTGACGACGGCGAGGACGAGACGGTGATCAACCTGACGGTGAAAAAGGGTATGAAAAACGGCTGGTTCGGTACAGGCGAAGCCGGTTATGGTACTGACGACCGCTATAAGGCGGCTTTTGTGGTCAACCGCTTTTTCAACGACAACCAGTTTACGCTGCTGGGCAATTTCAACAACTGCAATGATGCCGGTTTCAGTGACGGCAACGGATCCCGTTTCCGCCGCTTTGGTGGAACTAACGGCATCAATACCACCAATTCCGTAGGATTTAATTTCAATGTTGGCCGCGGTGACACGATCAAGGTGGGCGGCAATGTGATGTATGCCAATTCCGACCGCGACAACCGGTCGCGCACACACCGCATCAATCTGCTTCAGGGCAGCTCCAATTCCACGGAGGATGCCGAGAGCAACTCGCGCGACAAGGGCCACAATGTGCGTGGCGATTTTCGTGTGATATGGAAGCCCGACTCGTTCAACACACTTGAGGTAAGGCCCAATTTCTCGGTCAATATCAATGATTCCGAGCAACGGTCGTATTCTCAGAATTTCTCCGGCGACGATTTCATATCTCAGGCCCGTAACATCAATTTTTCAGACGGTAAGAGTTATGATTTCGGGGCTAGGGTGATTTATAGCCATCGTTTTTCCAAACGGCGCGGCAGATCGTTTTCGGTCAGCGCCAACTATTCGATGTCCAACACACGGGAGAATGAGCGGAACTGGAGCCGAAACGCGTTCTGGATGCTCGACTCTCTTTATGAGGACTATCAGATTATCGACAATCACACGTGGAACAACACCGTCAGCGGCCGTCTGAGCTGGACGGAGCCGATCGGCAATCCGCGTAGCGGCAATTTTGCTGAAATCAGCTATTTTATGCAGTATAAGTGGAATAATGCCGACAAAAATGTCACACACGATCCTGTCTCGATGGATGAAATTCCCTATCAGGACTGGAAAGAGGCCATATGGCAGGACTGGGAGATGTCCAACAGACTGAGCGGCCTGGGTGATCTGCAATATGATCCGTATAACTCCAACAGCTTCCGCAACAACTATTTAAGTCAGAGCATACGTGTGGGCTACCGGAAGGTCCATGCAAAATACAACCTGAATGCCGGACTCAGTCTGAATCCTTCGATGTCGCGGTCGGTCAATCTCACCAATCCAGACAAAAACATTCCCACACGCAATGTGCTGAATTATGCGCCGTATCTGAGATTCCGCTATAAATTTTCAAAAAATACCACTGCCAATGCCGATTATTTCGGGCGGTCGTCGCAGCCTTCCATGTCGCAGTTGCAGCCGGTGGTCGATACATCGGACCCTATGAACATAGTGGTCGGCAATCCCGGACTTGCTCCGTCGTTTAACCACAGGCTACGCCTGCGTTTCCAGACGTTCGATCCCGACTGTCAGCAGTCGATTATGGTCATGGGGCATGCGTCATACACACAGGACGACATCGTCTCCAATGTGGTCTACGACCGCGAGACCGGAGCTCGACAGACACGTTATGCCAATGTCGACGGAAACTGGGAAGCCGCCCTTATGAACATGTTCTCGCGCCCGTTGCGCAACAAGGCCTTTACGATAAATAATTTCCTCCGTCTGTCTTATCGAAATCAGGTCGGCTACGTTGACGGCCTTCATAACCGTTCCGGAAATTTTTCACTGAGTGAGTCGTTCGGCATCGCTTTCCGCCCCAAGGATCTTGAACTGGAATTGCGCCCCCGCTATACTCTGAGCAACATCACCAATGCGATTCAGAGCGGCCAGAACCGCACGACACACAGCTACGGCGGATCGCTTAATGCGACTTACTATACGCCCTTTGGCCTTGTGCTGGCTACGGATCTGAACTATTCGGCCAATACCGGCTATTCCGACGGTTATGACTCCGACCAATGGATGTGGAACGCGTCGATATCATATATGTTTCTGCGCAACAAGAATGCTACTGTGGCGCTCAAAGGTTATGACCTGTTGCAGCAACGCAAGAGCATCTGGCGTACGGAGACGGCCCAGGCTATCACCGACAGCCAGTACAACACTCTCACACGCTATTTTATGCTGACTTTCACGTATAAATTCACTACATTCGGCGGCGGTGGCGAAAACAATCCGTCGGTCGACACTGATTTTATGCGACGTGGCCCGCGTGGCGGCGGTCCTGGTGGCCATGGCGGCCGCAGGTTCTGAGGATTATATCCTTGAATTTATAGAAACCGTTTTATTTTGTTGAATGTTTGCCGATAAATGGTTATCTTTGAATCAGAATTCAACCATAACCGTTAGAATCAACATCGGATTTATTTTCAATGAACAAAATAATTTCATTAGTCTGCGCGGCTCTGGCCGGCATAGGGGTGGCAAATGCCTTGGATTATCCGGTGGTGACCGCAGGAGAGAAGATATCCGCTGCATCTGATGTGATCGACTATACTCGGGGCAATGCCATCTGGTTTGACACCCCTACGTCGTCATCGCTCGGACAGGCGTGGAAGATCAATGATTTCAGCGCCACAAGCACAAATCCCGACGAAGTGTGGGAGCGTCAGTCTCTTCCCATAGGTAATGGATCGTTCGGCGGCAGTGTGCTCGGATCGGTCGGCTGCGAACGTGTGGTGCTCAACGAGAAGACTCTGTGGACAGGTGGTCCGGGCCGAAATGCGGAGAAGTACTGGACCATGAATCGTGATGTATCTGCGGACACCCTTCAGCAGATACGTGACTATCTTGCCGCAGGAGACAATTCATCGGCCGGATCGCTGGTGAGTTCCGGATATAGAGGAAATATAGGCTACGAGAAGAGTGAGTTCGGCACTTATACGGTGATGGGCGAGGCTTATGTGTCTACAGGTATCGACGAGTCGGCTGTGACAAATTATAAACGCATACTCAATCTTGACCGTTCGTTGGCCGTGGTGCAGTTTTCGGTTGCCGGTGTGGACTATCAGCGCCGCTATTTTGTGTCGTATCCCGACAGTGTGATGGTGTGGCGCTTTACTTCCGATGGAGGTACGCAGAATCTCACGTTCCGGTTTGTGACTCCCCAGACTCTCCGGTCGAAAGTAAGCCTGAAGGACGGAATCCGTTTTCAGGGCCGGATTTCCGACAACAATATGAAGTGGGCCATGCAGGTTGTGGCGCGTGTCAACGGCGCCGGTACTGTTTCCGTCGATACCTACTCCAATTCCATAACGGTGAATGATGCCGCCGATGTGGAGTTCATACTGTCCGGCGATACGGATTATGTGATGAATTTCAACCCCGATTACACAGACCGCAATGCCTATGTAGGAGTCGATCCGGATGTTTCTGTGGCTGCCAATGTCGAAGCTGCGTATGTCCGGACATACGAGCAGCTGTATGACAATCATATCAAGGACTATTCCTCTCTTTATGATAGGGTCGATATTGCCATCAATCCAGATGAACGGTTTGACAACAAGCCGACTCCCGCCCGCCTTGCAGCATATCGTGGAGGCACTCTCGACCATGGGCTGGAGCAGATATATTTTAATTTCGGGCGCTACCTGCTGATTGCATCCTCGCGTGCGGGCAACATGCCTGCCAACCTTCAGGGTTTGTGGCACAACAACACCGACGGCCCGTGGCGTGTGGACTATCACAACAACATCAACCTGCAGATGAATTATTGGCCTGCCACCAACACCAATCTGCTGGAGTGTTTCACTCCGTTTGTGGACTATGTGCGGTCGCTCGTAAAACCCGGAGAGCGCACGGCCAGGGCATACTACGGAGCGCGCGGGTGGACTGCGGAGGTTTCCACCAATATTTTCGGATTCACGGCTCCTCTCAACTCCACTCAGATGGAGTGGAACTATAACCCCACGGCGGGTCCGTGGCTTGCAACTCAGATATGGGAATACTATGACTATACCCGCGACGATGAATGGCTGCGCGAGATCGGCTATGACATTATAAAGTCAAGTGCGAATTTCTGCGCGGATCTGCTTTATCTTCACGAAGGCACCTACACATCCGCTCCGTCATTCTCTCCCGAGCACGGCTCGATAGATCTCGGAGCTACTTATGCCAATGCCGTGACCAGAGAAATCCTGATTGACGCGATTGCGGCATCGGAGATCCTTGGTGTGGATGACGACCTGCGTTCGGAATGGCAGGAGAAGCTCGACAGAATGTATCCCTATCAGATCGGGCGCTACGGCCAGCTTCAGGAATGGTACAGGGATATTGATGCATATAACGACACCCACCGCCACACCAACCATCTGTTCGGCCTGCATCCGGGCACTACAGTCTCCCCCGACAAGACTCCAGAGCTGGCCGAAGCATGCAAGGAGACATTGCACCAGCGCGGTGATGCCGCCACCGGATGGTCAATGGGATGGAAACTGAATCACTGGGCTCGTCTGCACGACGGAGACCATGCCTATGTCCTGTTTCAGAATCTGCTTAAAAACGGCACTGCCGACAATTTGTGGGATCTTCATCCGCCGTTTCAGATCGACGGGAATTTCGGCGGTACGGCCGGTGTGGCCGAACTGTTCCTCCAGAGTCATACGGGAGTGCTGAATCTGCTTCCGGCATTACCGTCGCAGTGGACTTCCGGTCATGTCACAGGATTGCTGGCCAGAGGTAATTTTGAAGTCGATATACGTTACGACGGCCATGAGCTGACTACGGCGACAATACGCTCGAACCGCGGGCAGACCTGCACGGTGGCATATAAGGGTCTGAAAGAGACCTTTCCGACGAAGATCGGCCGGGCTTATACCGTTAGATATGAAAAGGGCATGCTGTCTGTGAAAGAAACGGATAGATAAGTCAGTGGCTGCGCAGGGAAGATGTCGGGCGGAATGTCTGGTGTTTTTTTTGATGTCGGATGGCGCGGCTCAGAATGCTATTACGGAGAGAGGGTTGACGGAGCTGCCGTTGTGCCAGATGTCAAGCTCCAGTTTTCCGGCCGGAGCCGCACCGATGGCGTCCCCGCTCTGGAGTTTCTCGCCGCGCTCCACGAATAGCGTGCCAAGTCCGGCGTACGATGATATGAAATTATTGGGGTGTTGCACCGTCACGGCATATCCTCCGGCGGTGTCATCGTAGTGCACGTCGGTGACCGTGCCGCGGTAGATGGCAGTCACCGCGGCGTTGCGTGGCACGCGCAGGTGCAGAGTCTTTACTCTGGCGTGGGCCGATAGGCCGGGGTTCAAAGGCACGGCTGCGGCGACCGGAGAGTGAAACGACATGGCATCGGCGGCAAGCGGCGTCAGCACAGACAGATTGTAGCGCTCTCGGGCCGACCATTGTTCCACAAACTTCCGTTCGGCTGCCGACGTCTCGATCAGGGTGTCGCTGACCACCGATGGCTGTGTTTCCGTAATGGCGGAAATCGAATCAGGCTCCTCATCGCCGAGTATCCGCGCGATGTTGTTGAGGTATGCGGAGTTGATCTCCGTGAGTCTTGACAGCGAATCGACACGCAGCGTATTGTTGATGTGTTGCGCCCTCTGTGATGGCAGTAGATATCCTGGCAGCAGGTTCGACATGGGTGTGGCGAGTATCATCCAGAGGATAAGAGCCGTAATGGCGGCTACTGTGACCAGAGACAGAAACCAGACCTTGGCACGCGATAGCTTTATGGTCCAGACCGCGTTGAAAGTGTTTTCGTTGACAAAAGTCAGCCGGTAGCGTTTTGTGGTCTTGAATTTTCCTTTCATGGCCGATTATTTTTCTGAGGTCAGGGTGATGTCGGCTATTACCGGCCGGTGGTCTGATTCAACGGTCAGCGGCAATACGCACACGTTGATTCCGGAGGACATGTGGCCTTTGCCGGCAGCTATATAGTCGAGATATTTGTTCGGAGTGTATGACGGCCATGTTGGCACGGTCAAGTCGTTGAGTACATGGAAATGCTTTTGTATTTCCGACACAGTTTCAGAGCCGGGCAGAGCGTTCCAGTCGCCTGCAAGTATCACGGGTTTGTCGTATCGGGCTGTTTCCTGGCCGATGATCTTTGCCGACGCCAGCGCGTCGGTCGGTGTGAGCGACAGATGGACGCATGCTATCACGTATTTTCCGCCGTCGTGGTCGATTGCCGGAGCGAAGACGGGGATCATCATGGCTGCGTCGGCGATTTCGCCGAGGGTGTACCGGTTGCCGCTCCTCACGGTCATGCTGTCGACCTCCTGTATGGCCACCACGTCGGGTGCAATGTCGCGTATGATGGCTCCGATGCGGCCGCAGTCCCTCACTCCGTCTTCGCCCACGGCGTTGTGTACGTTGTATGTCATGGCCCGAAGAGATACGCACAAGGCATATGGCAATGTCGAGACGAGGAGGAGAAAAAACAAGGCAGATCTGAGCATGGAATCCTATTTGCTGGTGATGGTGTAAAGTGCAAATTTACATATCTTATCGCAAATCACAAAGTGTGTTACGGTGTAAAAAACTTTTGTGCCATTTTCTTGACTTCTACAGGAAAAAAACGTAAATTTGCAAATGATTCATGTCTGCATGTCGCGGACATAATTCCATGTGTATATATTAAACATAATTTAACCAATAACTTAACCAAGATTTATGAAAAGAGTCTATACGTTCGGCGATGGAAAGGCCGAAGGAAAAGCCTCCGACAGAAACCTGCTCGGCGGTAAAGGCGCAAACTTGGCTGAGATGAACCTGCTTGGCATGCCCGTGCCCCCCGGTTTCACCATCACGACAGAAGTATGCACCGAGTACACCCAGTATGGCCGCGATGAAGTGGTGAAACGCATCCAGAAGGAAGTTGAGGCCGCAGTCGCCCATGTTGAGGTTCTTACCGGCAAAAAATTCAACGACCCTTCCAATCCCCTGCTCGTATCTGTGCGCTCCGGTGCCCGTGCTTCCATGCCCGGCATGATGGACACAGTGCTCAACCTTGGCATGAACGACGCCACAGTCGCATCGCTCGCTGAAAAGAGCGGCAATTCCCGTTTCGCATGGGACAGCTATCGTCGCTTTGTCCAGATGTACGGTGACGTGGTGCTCGGCATGAAGCCCAAGAGCAAGACCGATATCGATCCTTTCGAGGAGATCATGGACAAGGTGAAAGAAGACAAGGGCGTTAAGCTCGACACCGAACTGACTGTAGAAGATCTGCAGCTCCTTGTCAAGCTCTTCAAGGGCGCCGTGAAGGATTTCACCGGCAAGGACTTCCCCGACAGTGCATGGGAGCAGCTCTGGGGCGGCATCTGCGCTGTGTTTGACAGCTGGATGAACGAACGCGCCATTCTCTACCGCCGCATGAACCAGATCCCCGAAGAGTGGGGCACCGCCGTCAACGTACAGGCCATGGTATACGGCAATATGGGCGACAACTCCGCCACCGGCGTGGCTTTCAGCCGCGATGCAGCCACCGGCGAGAATATGTTCAACGGTGAATACCTGATCAACGCACAGGGCGAGGATGTGGTGGCCGGTATCCGCACACCCCAGCAGATCACCACTGAAGGCTCGCGCCGCTGGGCAGCTCTTCAGGGCATCAGCGAGGACGATCGCAAATCCAAATATCCCTCACTTGAAGAATCCATGCCTGAATGTGCCGCTGAGCTGATCGCCATCGCACACCGTCTGGAGGATCACTACAAGGACATGCAGGATATGGAATTCACCATTCAGGACGGTAAGCTCTGGATGCTCCAGACCCGCAACGGCAAGCGCACCGGTGCCGCTATGGTGAAGATCGCCATGGATCTGCTCCGTGAAGGCGAGATAGATGAGAAGACCGTGCTGATGCGTATGGAGCCCCAGAAGCTCGACGAACTGCTGCACCCGGTATTTGACAAGGCCGCGCTCAAGCGCGCCAAAGTCGCAGCCAAGGGTCTGCCTGCTTCGCCCGGCGCCGCTACCGGTCAGGTGGTGTTCTCCGCCGAGGAAGCCGAATTGTGGGCTGAAAAGAAGAAAAAAGTTGTTCTGGTGCGTATCGAGACCTCTCCCGAGGATCTTCGCGGCATGGCCGTGGCACAGGGCATTCTCACCATGCGCGGCGGTATGACCAGCCATGCGGCTGTCGTTGCCCGCGGCATGGGTAAGTGCTGCGTCAGCGGTGCCGGCGAAATCCGCATCGACTATAAGGAAAAGACCGTGGAGATGAACGGCAAGGTTTACAAGGAAGGCGACTGGATTTCGCTCAACGGTTCCACCGGTGAGGTTTACGACGGTCAGGTGCCCACAACCGAACCCGAACTCGACGGCGACTTCGGCGCGATCATGAATCTCGCCGCTAAATATACAAAGACTCTGGTGCGCACTAACGCTGACTCTCCCCGCGATGCCAAGCAGGCACGCCATTTCGGCGCTCAGGGCATCGGTCTCTGCCGCACGGAGCACATGTTCTTCGAAGGCGACCGTATCAAGGCTGTGCGTGAGATGATTCTCGCCGCCGATGTTGAAGGCCGTCGCCATGCTCTCGCCAAACTGTTGCCCATGCAGCGCGGTGACTTCGAAGGCATCTTTGAAGCTATGGACGGTTACGGAGTGACCATCCGCCTGCTCGATCCCCCGTTGCACGAGTTCGTACCTCATCAGACCGCCACACAGAAGGAACTTGCCGCAGAAATGGGCATCTCCCTTGAAGAGGTCAAGGCTAAGGTTGACTCGCTCGAAGAGTTCAACCCCATGCTTGGTCACCGCGGCTGCCGTCTGGGCATCACCTATCCGGAGATCACAGAGATGCAGACCCGTGCGATCATCGAAGCCGCTCTCGCTGTGAAGGCTCGCGGCATCGACGTTCATCCCGAAATCATGATCCCGCTGGTAGGCTCACTGAAAGAGATTCAGAACCAGGCTGCCGTTATCCACGAAACCGCCGACAAGGTGTTTGCCGAACAGGGCAAGTCTCTGCCTTATCTCGTGGGTACTATGATCGAGGTGCCCCGTGCTGCTCTCACCGCCAACGAGATCGCCACTGTGGCCGACTTCTTCTCCTTCGGTACAAACGACCTCACTCAGATGACCTTCGGATTCTCGCGCGATGATGCTCCCAAGTTCTTGAAATTCTACAAGGAACACGGCATTATCAAGACCGATCCGTTTGAAGTCCTTGATCAGGAAGGTGTAGGCCAGCTCGTGCGCATGGGCGTTGAAAAAGGCCGCGCTACCAAACCCGAACTCAAGGTAGGCATCTGCGGCGAACACGGCGGTGAACCCTCCTCCGTCAAGTTCTGCGCTAAGCTCGGCATGAACTACGTGAGCTGCTCGCCTTTCCGCGTGCCCATCGCCCGCGTATCTGCGGCGCAGGCTGCCATCGAAGGCTGATAAGATAGATTTTTAAGCGATAATCAGGCCGTAACGCTCTGTCGGTATCAGACGTTGCGGCCTGATTTTTGTTTTGGCAATAATTGTTTTGGATGCTGTTGTGAAAAATTGGTATTTTTGTGATATAATAAATACATAGGAGCAAAAATGATACATTTTATGTTTAGGATTATTAGATCATCGCTTGTCTGTTGTCTGACTGTAGCATTGTGGCCGTGCTCATATATGTCTGCGACCGAACCTCTGGTTGCAGATGTGGGCTATTGCGCTCCGGCATTGTCGGCGAGAGCCGATAACGGCGGTATTGCACAAAAATTAATAGGCAGTGAGAATTTTCTCCACGTCTATCGTCTGGCTATGCCTGTGACGTATTCTTCGTATCAAAGAGATTTTGGCGGAAGTGAAGAGCGTGTCAGGGTTTGGTGGCAGTCTACTGTAGAATCGCTGAATGAGGTGTTTGCCCGTGATTTAGGCGTTTATTTTGTGTTGGTCGATAACCCTCGGCTTATTATGGATGAGTCTTCATCGCCTAACACATCCAACAGTATAACCATCGTAAATCAGTCCACATCCATTATCAATGATTTGATTGGGGAGGATTCATATGATGTCGGCCTTATGATTGCGGACGTATCGGATGTCAATGGACGAGGATATGTAAAGGGCGCGTATATGAAACGTTATAAAGGCGGCTCTGTGGCGCGCCCTATATTTGTGGCTATAGTTCATGAATTGGGGCATATGTTCGGGTCTTTGCACGTGCAGGCGAATAACACCACATCCTATTTCAGCGAACCGGGTGCAGGACAGTCTGTCATGGGATATGGCGACAAGTTGCCTTTTTTCTCTTCGGTCAGTGCCGCCATGATACGCTCTATCCGCAATTCCGGCTATATGTCGGTGCTGAACTATCCTGAACGTACTGACACGATACATTGGTCCGGGCTTGAATGGACCTCATACGACAATCTTGTGGGAGCCGTTCTGTCGGAAAACAGGCCGCCGCAGATTGATACACTGAATCTGAAACGTCACTATCGAATACCTGCCGGCTCATATATGAAGTTTGAAATTTCGGCATCTGATCCGGACGGAGATGCCTTGCTCTACAGCGTTCAGCAGGTCGACGTCGCTTCCGGTCCCGAAGATTGCCGGGCGGTATTCCGGCCCTATGCCCCTGCCGGGAATCCGGTTGTGGCCTTTAAGCCTTCGTATCGGCTGGAGTGGATAGACGGGGCTGACAAGCTTGTGGAGAATGATTATAGCGGAAGAGTCAGCACTCCCGGTGAATACACCATGCTGCTGTCGGTGAGTGACGGAGGGAAATCTGATGAGTCTTTTCTTTATGATCCTCATGCGGTGTGTTATGATGCCTACGAGACCACATTGGAGCTGGTGTCCGGCGATCCTTTTGAGATTACATCCGTGACGCCGTCTACGTCATGGGGCACGTATTCCTACAATATGGGGCAGCGGCTTACACTGAATTGGAACTCATGCAGTGATGTGTTCGGATATGACAGCCGTGTGCGTATCTCTTTATCGGATGATTTTGGTGAGACATTCAAATATATTCTCAAAGAATCCGCGCCGAACACGGGCAGCTGTCAGGTTATACTTCCGCATGTGGCCATCGGTCAGGTCAATTATGCCGGAACGGGTATTATGCCGAGGGCCGGGGTGATAATGATAGAGGTGATCGGATCTATAGCGTGTGACTATACCGCTGTTGTCCCGTTTACTGACCGCGGCTCATCGCAGATTTCGACAGGCGGTTTCAAGGTAGTGGCGTCTACAGTCTCCTTTACCGGCGTTCCCGAGCGCTATGTCACCGTTTCTGATGGTGAACTGCCGCCTGTGGCCGATGTCAAGGCTTATGCCGGAGGACGGTCGCTGGAGGTGCGTTTTACGGAAAGCGGTGACGATTATTCCGTGAGCCGGGTGTGGGAGGCCACTGATCCGAACGGTAAGACAAGTGCATTTGAACAGATCATAGTTCTGGAGGATGAGGGAGAGTGTGTGTCTATGACGGCAGTCAGTGATGGTCGTCAGAACGTGTATGCCGGACCCTCATATGGCGGCATTGTTGTCGCTGGCGCCGATGGGCTGCGGTGTTCTGTGTATGGTATTGCCGGAAATCTGATTCTGACAGAAGATATATCTTCCGATTCGGCATATATCAAGCTTGATTCCGGAATATATATAGTGAAAGTCGCTGAGCGGGTATATAAGATCAAGGTTATGTAGGTTTCCATGCCGTAAAGATATGACATGACCCCTGTACCGGCGGCAGATGCGCTTATACAGGGGTCATGTTGTTGTGCGTTACGGGATACTGCGCTTTTTAGAGAGCCAGAAGTTCGTCGAGTTTGGCGCGGAGGGTTTCCACAGACTGTGCTCCCACGAGACGGAGCTCGGTCTTTTTGCCGTCTTTGAAGAAGAGGATTGTGGGTATGGACATAATACGGTATTTCATGGCCAGGTCGGTCTGTTCGTCGATGTTGTACTTTCCTACTACGGCGCGGCCTTCATATTCTTCTGCTACGGTGTCTACAGCAGGGCTCATGCCCACGCACGGTCCGCACCATGTGGCCCAGAAGTCGATCATTACGGGTTTGCCGGACTCGATGATTTCATTGACGTTTTCGTCGGTAAATGTAAATGCCATTGTTTTGATGTTTTTGAGTGGTTTAGCGTTTTAATATGGTGAATTCTATGTCAAGATCGTTGAGCATGTTGATAAGTGCGCGGTTGACCGGAATGCGCAGGCCTGAATTCAGGGTGACCGCCCTGTTCATCTTTGAGTCGTAGATGCGCAGACGCAGTTCTCCGAGATCCTTGTCGGTGCTCACGGAGTGATCTCGCATGAGGGCACACAGGGTCTCGTTGACGCGTTCGGCGTCGACGTTGATCACAATGCCGCGTATCACTGATCCGCGCTCTTCGGATAGCAGTCCTATGCGCGATATGTTGAAACGCAGGTCTCCGTTGGCGAAACGGCGCTGGAATTTGCCAACCACCAGTATCTGGCTTCCCGGCACTCCGTAGCCGTTGAACTCCGAGAACTGGCGGCCGAACAGGCGCAACTCTGTGCTTCCGGTCAGGTCTTCGAGACGGAGTATGCCGAACGGGTCGCCGTTTTTGCTGGTGCGCGTCTGGAAATCGGTCACCATGCCGCCGAGTTTTATTTCTTTGTTTTCGACAGGTTCGGCTTCTTCCGATGTGAAATCCTTGATGGATGTGGTGCCGTAGGTCAGATCCATATAGTATGGGTCGAGAGGGTGGGCCGACAGATACATGCCCACGAGCTCGCGCTCCTTGGCCAGGCGTTCGGCGTCGGGCCATGGAACGGCCGGTTTGACCGGCGGCCGTCCGGCCGTGGTGAGCGACTGGTCGGCTACGTCGTCGAACAACGATGCCGCCTGCTGTTGTTTGTCGCGCTGGAAGAGCTGTCCGTACCGCACTAACTGTTCGGAAAACGATTCATCGCGGTTGTTTGTCTCGAAAAAGTCCTCGCGTTTTATATCGGTGAAGCAGTCGAACGCGCCGGCCAGAGCAAGCGATTCGATCGTGCGCCGGTTGATGCCGCAGCCCATATCCACGCGTTCGATGAAATCGTGTATGGAAGTGAATGGTCCGCCTTCGTTGCGTTCTTTGATGATGCCTTCGACCACATTGACGCCGATGCCTTTTATGGCGGCGAGACCGAAACGGATGTCGCCCGCCTGGTTCACACCGAACCGTCCGATGGATTCATTGACGTCGGGGCCTTTTACGGATATTTTCATGGCCTTGCATTCGTCCATGAAATTGGTGAGCTTGGTGATGTCGTTGATGTTGCGCGACAGCACCGCCGCCATGTATTCGGCCGGATAATTGGCTTTGAGATATGCTGTCTGGAAGGCTACCCAGCTGTAGCATGTGGCATGCGACTTGTTGAATGCGTATGATGCGAATTTTTCCCAGTCGGCCCATATTTTTTCAAGCACGCTGGCCTTGTGGCCGTTGGCCTGTCCGCCCTCCATGAATTTACCTTTCAGGTGGTTCATCTTGTCGATGAGCTTCTTGCCCATGGCCTTGCGCAGCGTATCGCTCTCGCCGCGGGTGAAGTTGGCGAGCAGACGGCTCAGAAGCATGACCTGCTCCTGATAGACCGTGACACCGTATGTGTCTTTCAGATACTGCTCCATCACCGGTATATCATATACGATCGGGCTTTTGCCGTGTTTTCGGTTGATGAAGTCGGGGATATAGTCCATAGGTCCCGGACGATACAGTGCGTTCATGGCTATTAGGTCCTCGAATGTCGACGGCTGGAGCTCGCGCAGATATTTCTGCATGCCGGCTGACTCGAACTGGAATGTGCCGGTGGTGCGGCCTTCGCTGTAGAGCTGGTATGTCTTGGGGTCTTCGATGGACACCGTGTCTATGTCGAGGTCGAATCCGCGTGTGAGCTTGATGTTGGCCAAGGCTTCTTTTATTATCGACAGAGTCTTCAGGCCGAGGAAGTCCATCTTGATCAGCCCGGTGTCTTCGATCACGGAGCCTTCATACTGGGTGACGAGCATTTTGGTGCCGTCTTTGTCGTAGGCGGTGCTCAGCGGCACCCAGTCGGTCACTGCATCGCGGCATATGATCACTCCGCAGGCATGTACGCCGGTGTTGCGCACGTTGCCTTCGAGCTGCAGGGCATATTTCAGTGTGTTGCGCACCACAGGATTGTCGCTGCTCAGTTCCGGACGGAATTCGGGTACATGCTCGTAGCAGTTTTTCAGTGTCGGTTTCAGTTCCTTGCCGTTGACTTCCGGCATGCGTTTGGGCACAAGGTTGGCCAGACGGTTGCTTTCAGGCAAGGGCAGCTGCTCCACGCGCGCCACATCTTTTATAGCGCTTTTGGCAGCCATGGTGCCGTAAGTGATGATGCGGGCCACCTTTTCCTCTCCGTATTTCTCGGTCACGTAACGCAGCACGTCGGCTCGTCCGTCATCATCGAAGTCAATGTCTATATCAGGCAGTGATATACGGTCGGGGTTCAGAAAACGTTCGAACAGCAGGTCATATTTGATCGGGTCGATCTGTGTGATGTCAAGACAGTAGGCCACGGCTGATCCTGCGGCCGATCCTCGGCCGGGGCCGACCGACACGCCCAGACGGCGTCCGGCGGCTATGAAGTCCTGCACGATCAGGAAGTAGCCCGGAAATCCCATGTTCTTGATGGTCTGCAGCTCGAAGTCGATGCGTTCGATCTGCTCTTCGGTCAGGTTTTCGCCCCAGCGCCTGTGTGCTCCCTGATATGTGAGGTGGCGCAGGTAGTCGTCGTTGTCGGTAAAGCCGTCGGGCAGCGGGAAGTTGGGCAGGATCGGTTTGTGGTCGATGGTATATGTCTCGACTTTGTCAAGGATCTCCACAGTGTTGGCCAGCGCTTCGGGTATGTCGGCGAAGAGGGTGTTCATCTCTTCGGTCGATTTCATCCACTCCTGTTTGGAGTACAGCATGCGTTTGGGGTCGTTGAGGTCCTTGCCGGTGGCCACACATATAAGGCGGTCGTGGGCTTCGGCGTCTTCCTCGTTGACGAAGTGCACATCGTTGGTGGCCACGATTTTTATGTCGTGCTTGCGCGCCAGCTTGACAAGCTCCTCGTTGACGTGCTGCTGAATGGGATAGACCTCGTGATTTGCACGCGGCACTGTGGCTTTGTGGCGCTGCAGTTCGATGTAGTAGTCGTCGCCGAACGTGTTTTTGAACCATAATATAGCTTTCTCAGCTTCGTCGGTCTGTCCGGCCTGAATGAGCCGGGGCACTTCGCCGCCGAGACATGCCGAGCAGACGATCAGCCCTTCGGAGTGGGCGGCGAGGTCGGCCTTGTCCGTACGTGGATGTGAATAGAAGCCTTCGGTCCATGAGCGGCTCACCAGTTTGATGAGGTTGTGGTAGCCGGTCTCGTTTTTGGCCAGCACGACCAGATGGCGTCCGGTGTCTTTTTTGTCAGTGAGGGTCAGCAGAGATTCGTTGGCCACATACATCTCGCATCCGAAAATCGGTTTGAACGGTTCTTCGCCTTTGTCCTTGCGCTTGGAGTTGATTTTGTTGACGTAGTTGAAGAATTCTTTTATGCCGAACATGTTGCCATGGTCGGTAATGGCAAGTCCCGGCATGCCGTCGGCTATGGCTTTGTCTACCAGCGCGGTGACCGAAGCCTGACCGTCAAGCACGGAAAACTGGGTGTGGACGTGTAGGTGTACGAACGGTTGCATACCCCCAAAGTTATGAAATAATTCCCGTCCTTACAAATGTAAATATAGCGCGGCCAGACCTTAATTGCAGGGCTTGCCGCGCTATGCTGTCTTATCTGTCGGTCACGTGCCGGTCAGAAACGTATTTTGGTGGCTGATGATCCTTGTCTGCGTATATATATATGGCCGTAGACAGGGTCTGCCACTTCGACACCCTGGAGATTGTAGTAGCGTACAGGGGCATCTGGATCGGCGTCGGCTTCTATATCTGTGATGGATGACGGATCTGAGGGTGTGTAGAGGACGGCGTTTTCAATGTAGCCTGTGGTGGTGTTGATCAGCAGGGCTATGTAATGGGCGTTTTTATAGTTTTTGACAGCAGTGCTTGACACCGAGCCACGGTGGGTGACAGGTTCGCCGGCGGTCACTGACGCTGGGATGGAGTTGGCCGTGCCGTTGTATGAACTGATAGCACGTGCCACGTCATTATACATGGTTGATACGTACGGTTCTTTGTCCTGCCATCCTTCCAAAGGCATGTTTTGCGAAAGGTAGCTGTAGTAGTTGGACTGGTTGTAAGGTCCGACTTCATCCTCGGTGATTACGTAGGCAAGGCGGTAGGTTGCGTTGGGTTCGCTGATGCCGAATGTCACCTTGGCATATATGTCGGTGGTGCGGGATTTGCGTTCGATCGAGTCGATTTCGACTTTGGCCACAGCCGGTCGGTTTACGATGTCGGCGTATGCGGCCTTGAAGTTGTCGAAGTCTGGATCGACAATGCCGTAGTATCCTTTGTTGCGGTTGATGAGCGATGCGGGAAATCCGCCGCCAACGTTATTGATGAGCGATGTGTAGGATGACGATGTCATCGGGTCGCGCTGAGTGGCGCTGTAGTTGCCATGGACAGCGATGGGTATGAACGTGCCGTCGCTATGGAGTTCTTTCATCTTTTCCATGCCGACTATGCCGCGGGGACACCAACCGCACCATGTGCCGGTGGCTTCTTCGACTACCATGTTGCGCTGGAATCCGTTTTCAGGGCTCAGAGACAGGAACGTTGTCGATGCGGAGGTCATGGTCTCGGGCGCTCCGTTTGGACGGCCGTTGACTGTAGATACTGTCGCTTCGAATTTCACGTTGTTGCCTTCCGCGGGATATGTGACCGGAAATGACACCACTGCGCTCACGCCGTAACCGATGGGTTGCGCGAGGTCGGCTGTGGCTGTCTGCGGCTCGCCATCTGCTATACGGTAGCTGATGCCTACGGACGTTATTTCGTTTGTTGCGGTGTTGGTGATTTCTATCTCGGCAGTAAATGGCTGTTCGGGATCGGTGGAGTAGGGGACGCCGATGGCAGAGAGTCGGCACATGTCGGTAGGCATTGATTCACCTTCGATAATCACCTTTACGCACGGGTATCCGTATTGGCTTGCCGGTCCGACAGACCATCCGAAATCCCCGTAATCATCTGTCAGTCCATAGAAGCCGCCGGGTTCGTTGATGGCATCATGTCCGGGATATCCGTCGGCAGTCAGCGGATATTCATCGGCCTCTTGCTGCTCGGCGATGAATCCGATGTAGAGCGGTTGGCCTTCTTCGATAGTGATGGGCGAAGCAAATTCATACGTGTTGTATTTTTTTGTGTTTGTGTAGTCCATCTGGCCGGTGGCTTTGGCGATGGGCGTTCCGTCTAATGTTTTAGTGCAGAACACCTCTATCGGGGCAGATGTTGTCGTTGTGCTTTTTGTGGAGCCGTTGGCCACGAGAACCGCTGTTATTTTGTTGCCAGCAAACATGGCCACGGTGGCAGCGTTCAACTGCAATGCTCCTCCTATGCGGGTGCCTTTTCCTGTGCCCATTGATATGCTTGGTTCCAGACAATATCCCACGGTCATCGTCTGAGTGGTGGCTTGTGCGCCGGATGTCTCGGTTTCAGCCGAAGGCACGATGTGGCTGATGTCGTGTACGGAGAGTTGTCCGGCGCTTGCGGCTGACAGTCCGGCGCCGGGAGAGAGGGCGGCGATAGCAAGTAAGCAATGTAAAAATTTGTTCATAATATATTGTTTTTAGGAGTGGTTGCTTGAAAGTCTTTGAGATATAATGGTGTCGAATATGCCACATCTATGAAATTTCCGTCACGGAAAGCTTTCTCGCTCAATGCAAGCATATCGGCGGCCAGAGGATTGATGTCTTCCACCCAGATGGCGTTGGGGTGGGAGATAACCGTACGGGCTTTTTCGATGGCATTGCCCATGAACAGCAGGGGTCCCTGCTCCAGCAGCTCCCCGTAGGAATCCGGAGTAAGGATCATGGGCGCGGCAGGCATCAGTTCGCGTAGCCACATGTCAAGCACGCAGGTATAGACTTCCATGCGGCGTGCGTCGATCATGGGCGCGAATCTGGTCGACAGGTCTATGTTGAAATGATTAAACATGACATTGGTGGCCATGATATGGAGCGTGGGCACGCCGATCAGAGGTACGCCAAGAGCGTATGCCAGTCCTTTGGCTTCGGAGAGCCCGATGCGGAGCCCGGTGTAGCTGCCGGGTCCTATCGACACGGCTACGGCGTCGATTTTGCGTTCTTGTTCGCGTGCGGCGTCAAGGCACTGCTTGACGTAGCCGCCGATTAACTCTGCGTGATTCCGTCCGTGAAGGTCGCGGAAATCGGCCAATACGGCCATATCGCCTGTCAGTGCCACCGAACAGCAGTCGGTAGAGGTCTCTATGTTTATTATGTTTGCCACTGATATGATTTGGATTGTTGATTAACGGTCGGTCAGATCCGGCTGCATTGCCGACAATATGGTTATAGCCTGTCTGGCGGGAGCCGGATCGTGGACCCGCAGGATTGATGCTCCACCCTGGAGCGCAAGCATGCCGGCCATGGCTGTGGCTGGCAATGCTTCCTCGGCGGTGATGCCGAGAAGTTTTGTGAGCATGGATTTGCGTGATATGCCGGCGAGCACTGGACGGTGAAACACGGTGAACGATTCCAGTTCTCGCATTATCTCCCAGTTCTGTTCAAGGGTCTTGGCAAATCCGAATCCGGGGTCAATAATGATGTCGTTGACTCCCATATCGGTCAGAAGGCTGATCTTTTCGGCGAAGAAACGAAGAAGTGCAGCCATCACACCGCCCTCTGCGGAATAATCTGAAAGCGACTGCATCGTCTCGGGAGTTCCTCTGGTGTGCATCATCACATACGGCACCTTAAGGGATGCGACGGTCTCATACATCATGGGGTCGAGTGTGCCGCCTGATATATCGTTGATGATATTGGCTCCGAACTCTTCGATGCAGCGGCGGGCCACATCAGCCCGGAAGGTGTCGACTGACACCGGTATGTCCGGATTCACGCTTCGTATGGCCCGCAATGCCATGGCGAGCCGGTCAGTCTCCTCTGTGGCGCTGACGCTGTCGGAACCGGGCCGGGTGGAGCATGCGCCGGCATCTATTATGTCTGCTCCGTCGCTTATCATCCGCTCGGTGCGCCGGCATACTTCGGCCGTGCATGCCGCACGTGAGCCTGCATAAAATGAATCAGGGGTGGCGTTGACTATGGCCATGACCGCAGGCCTGTCGAACACCGCAAGCTTTCCGCTTATATTTAAAGAAAATGGTTTGAACATATT
>ERZ778514.1228-NODE-1228-length-19985-cov-4.353487_pt1 | contig 19985 bp, 22 predicted proteins | sample MGYA00510344_ERZ778514 | MGnify/ENA primary metagenome ERZ778514 (study PRJEB29527, sample SAMN07138968) | mouse gut metagenome | material: feces | host: mouse | place: China:Nanjing | collected 2016-01-25 ...
TTGCAGCGTCCATATAGGCTTTATTCAAGTCAAGGTTTCCGCCCCAACCGTCCAGCCGCCCGCAACTCGAATACTGGCGAATGTCGCACGTATATGCGACCTCGTTCCAAGGGTTGTTTTGCAGGCCGGTAGCGTTCATGTTCGCGTACTGCGCAACCCATGTTCCGCACCCGTGCTTCTTAGCAATGTCCCATGGGAACGCGCTTTGGCTCGAATAGATCATGGGCGTTACGCCGGTAAGCTGCTTCACCTTAGCCACAAGCGCATCAAGGTACGAAAGATTGCCCCAAGCGCTGTTCTGGTCGCTCTCCCAGTCAATAGCAATAATGCCCTTGCCAATGTAGCCCTTAATGCTGTCTGCGAAGTGCTTAGCCTCGCCGTCAACGCCAGCGCCGTTAACGTAATGGTAGACACCGAAGCACAGCCCGCGTTTGATAGCCTGCTGCACTTGCCGGTCACAGTCAGGCGAAACGTAGCCGGTGCCCTGCGTCGCCTTGCAGATAACAAAATCAATGGCAAGGTTGTTCAGGTTGATGCCCTTTTGCCAATTGCTAACGTCAATGCCCTGCATTGCCATAATTACCACCCCTAACACAAACGAAATAGCTGAAATCAACCGCGTTAAGTTCAGATGCCGTGAATACGTGTGCCGAATTGCCAGCGCTTGCAGGGTCGCGCACCCAATAGCCGCTTTCGTCTGGTTTCCAAATCAAGACAACATGGCCGGAATAGTCGGAATCACCGAAGCTGCCGGAAAGTCCGGCGAAACATAGCCAACCGTCATTGACATAGGCCAGCGCCCGTTTTGTTGCGTAAACCTTCGGTGAAACCTCTATGCCGTAATCGTCGTATGTGTCGGCCATCCATTGCGCAAGCTTTTCAGGGTCGTTCACGCCATCGGTTAGGCAAGCGCTGCCCACCGATTCGGAAAGCGTCAACGGTGTTACGTCATGCGTTGTTAGCGCCTTGACGGCCATAGCGGCGCAAGCAAGGCCGCTTCCGCTGTCACCAATGGTGTCGCCTGCATAGGGCACAGCCGCCCATTGCGTATCAGTTTGCAGATACAGCGGCATATAGGTTCCAGCAGGCACCGGCTTTGACACCTTTTCCCGTACCGTGAGCGGTTCGGGCGTTGGCTGCTCCGTATGGTTCGCCGGGTCGCTTGCGATACCGATAAAGCACGCAAAGCAGAACGCCAGCGCGGCCAGCGAACCGCAAGCGAATGCCGCAACCTCGCGCAAAAGCTTGCGGGTTTCCTTACTCGCCTGCATGGTCGTTCTTGGGCGCGGTGTAGGTCATTGCCTGCGCACTATCGGAAAGCCCCTTGGTGGTTGGGTCATTAACAACGCCAATCACGATAAGCAGGCCGAAAGCGGCATCAATGACGGCAAGCAACTTGCCCTGCAAGTCCTGCAAATCAAGCTGCCAGCCGAACAGCGCGGCAATCATCTGCACAAGCAGCAGAAGCGCCGGAATAAACGCCATCCAAAACAGCTTGTTCTTTGCGCGGGCAACAAGGTTGATTTTGAAGTTCTCCATGGTTTCCCCCTATTCGGTGATTAGATAAGGCTTTAGCGCCTTTATTTCCTTCATGTATCTTTCGCCCGCGCCGTTTCCGCCTAAAAGCCGGTAGGCTTCGTATTCCTCTAGCAGATCGTCATAGGTCGAAATGCTCATTTTCTTGCCGCCTATAACGTACTTTTCATAGGCGGTCTTGATATGCTCACGCGCTGATGCCTTGTCGATAATCAAACGCGCACGCTGGTACTTGGTCAGGTGCTTGACCTGTGCGCAAAGAAAGCCGATAACGCCGGTTGCAGCCATGCCAATTAGTGTTGTGATTAGATGGTCTGCCGCTGTGTCGAACAACATTACGCCGTCACCTCTTGCCAAACGCCTTCGGTGCCGGCAACGCCCGGCTCCCAAACGTTGTTATCAACCAAAGAGCGCCACACCTTGCCGTTATGGGCTACAACAGCGCCTTGCTTGTAACCGTTGGTTGAATCAGGCTGCACCCAATCCGGCGCGGTTCCGTCTGCGCTGTCCGCCGCCGGAAGGTTACGCGCCCAAAGGCTAGGCGCTGCCGCCGGTGTCCAATCTGGCTGCGAAGTGTGAGCCTGCAAGCAGGTGTAAAGCGCATCTTCGTAGCTGATGCGGTCGCCTGCGCTGTACGGGTGGCCGCTTCCGTCCCATGGCTCGAAAAGCCCCACGGCCTGTTCTGCCAAATCGCCGGAAAGCCCCGCCGCCTGCGTCTGAAAAATTGCGATGATGCCGCGCAACGCGGCTTCCTCTTGCTTAGTGAATGCCATGTTTGCACCCCTTCAATAGAAAAGCCCGCGCAAGGCGGGCTTAGTCCGATGGTTAGTTGTGTGTCGCTCTAGTTGAACAGTTCGTTAAACAGCGCGTCCATGCTCTTTACCGTATCGTGCGCGTTTAGGTGCTTCATTGAGCCGCGCCAGGATTGGTAGCTTTGCACCGCCTGTTCTCGCGTCATTTCCCCACGCTCAACGAACGCGGCAAGCTTCTTCATCCGCCGCCGCTGGCGCGTCACGGTGGAGCGGCACGGGCGCACAATGATTTTGCCGTTACTGTCATAGAAAAACCTCTTTTTCAGGAACACGAAGCCGCGCGACAGCTTCACAATGCGCGTTTTCTTCTCGTTCACAACGATGCCCAGCCGGTCGCATTCGCGGCGAATGTCGGCCAGCACGCCGCGCAAGTCTGACTTTTCAAGGGCTATGCAATATAGGTCATCCATGTAGCGCCCGGATGCCAGAACGCAAGGCGTGCGCAATAGCATGTGATCTATAGGGCTTGGCAGGGCAACCGCTAAAATCTGGTTCGGTTCGCTTCCAAGTCCAAGGCCACGTTCCCCGAACGCGTCTATCTGGTCGAACATAAGCGCCTTGATGCGGTCATCGTCTAGCGCTTTGTCAATGATGCGCTTGCTTGCGTCATGGTCTATGTTGCCGAAGTAGTTTGAGAAATCTACCAGCAGCACATAGCCTTTGTTGCCGTGCTTCCGGTGATGCTTCACAAGCTGTTGCTTAAGGCGCTTGACGGCGTAATGCGTGCCGCGTCCCTTGATGTTGGCCGTGCAGCCCGGCGCAAGGGTAGGCCACACGGCGGGCGCTAGCGCGTACCGGATCAACGCCTTATGTATGACACGCTCCGAAAAGTGAACGGAAGTGATGTGCCTTAGCTTTCCGCGCTCGAATATGTCAAAGCGAACGAAGCCGCGCCGAATGTCGTTACCGGCCAGCAGATCGCTACGCGCTTTCAATACGTTACCGACGCATTGCCCCAAGTACCGCTGAACCGTCGATTTCCAGCGCACGCCGTTGCCGGATGCGTTGGCGCAAGTAAACAGGTGGTCAATATCGGCCACGTTCTCTAGCGTGCAACTCTCAATGCGCTTTTGACGGCTTGCATCCCTCTTAGCGTCGCGGCGGGCACGCCTTGCCGCCCGCCGCTCCTCTGATTTCATGGGCACCCCGCACGGCTTGCAATCGGCATTCCATAGCCGCTTAGGCACCGACAATGAAACGCAAGCGAATGCCGAAGCCTGCGCCATGCAAGCAGCGGTCTGCGGTACCTACGGGGTGCATATTTACGGCCTTGAAGCCGAACGTTGCGCCTTCCTTCCATTTGCGCACGGATTGCCGACGCATCGGCAATGGCTGGCAAGTAAACGGAATCACGGGCGCGGGCGGACGCCCTCATTCGTGGCGGAATTGTTGTTGGCATTGCCGTTGCTGTTGAGGTTGCAAACGTTGGAAGCCGAACCGCCCTGCACGGAACGAAGCCACGAATTGACGCACATATCAAGGTGCAACGTACCATTATTTTAGCCCTTCTTGATGACGCGCACGCCATGCCTAGCCCCTTTGATTAGTTTTATCTCCGTATCCACATCGTTTGCGATGTTCGCGCACCGGCTTAGCTTCGCCACGCCCAAATCAGCACAGCATTGCAGGTCTTGCAAAAGCTGTTCGCAATCGGCAACGGCAAGCGTCATATAGTGCCGCCGCTTTGCCGCGTTCTGCTCCGTATTCGGATAGAACGCGTTAGCGGTAACAAGGTTGTAAACGATGCTTCGCGCCGTTTGAGCCATCGGCACGGCGAAAACGAAGCGGTAAGACTTCGGCATAGCAGCGGACGTAACAAGCTGCGTCACCTCTTTGCGGATGCGCAAGGCCGTGTTGAAATACTCGAAGTTGCTCAAATTGCGGTAGCGGTATAAAACTGAACTCATTGTTTGGCCTTTCAATGGTGCCCGCGCAAGGCGGGCACCTGTATAGCGCTAAGCACGGCTGTTAGCCTAGATGGAAGCACGGGCGCGGGCGGACGCCCTCATGCGTGGCGGAAGAGTAGTTGGCATAGCCGTAGCTGGTGAGGGTGCAAACGTAGGAAGCCGAACCGCCCTGCACGGAACGAAGCCACGAAGAGACGCGATAGCCCATCATGCGGCTTGAAGAGCTGGTGAACAGCGGAAACGGGCAATCAATGCCAACCGAATAACCTTTGCTGCCCCACACCGGGAAGCCGTAAGCTTCCGTTTCGGACATTGACCAAACCTTGCCTAGATCAGCCCAGCCCCAGCCGCTAGCTTCGGTAAGCGCCGCGTTGGTGCTGCTGTAGCGCTGTTCTGGCAAGCTTCGGTAATTGATTAGTACGGCCTGCAACTCCGTTGGAAGCGCTGGCAGAAAGTCGCCAATCTCCCAACCGTGAAGCTTGCTGGCAAGGTAGGGTTCTTTGTGGGTCGCGTTGCCGTTGTTGGTGGCCGTGTCGTTCCACTTAATGTTCGTGCCGTTGCTGGCCTTGGAGCCGGTAACAAGCGCCGGCGCTGCCGGTGCGAACGTGATGTGGTGCGGCATTGGCTGGTCTAAACAATTGTAGTAAGGGTCAATAGCCGCGATGTGGTAACGCAACGTCTGCGCCGGCACGTTGGCACCGGCCCTGATAGGCACGTCCATATAATCGCCGATGCGCAAGCCGTCGAAGTTACCGGCCTTTGCGCGGGCCGAAAGCCAAGCGTAAATGTTGGCGTGCTTTCCGATCTCGTCAGCGAATACAGCGGTCAGCGAACGCCCCTTGTACTGCTCAATGCCTTTCTGGCGGTCGTATTCTGCTTCGGTGGTCACTTTGTCCGCCGTCTCGCGGGCTGTAGCGTCCTTAACCGGGTAAAGCGTATCGTTGATTTTGAATGCTTCAAGTTCTGCCATGGTGGTTTCTCCTTAAACAAGCGTTAGCGTCAGGGTTTCTTCATCGAAGGCGGATTGCTTCAGCGTTAGCGCCCCATCCTCGAAGGCTTCAAAGCGGCTTTGCGGCGTAAACGCGGTATCGTCAATGACTATGTAGCCGTCAGTCAGTTCGGCCAGCACGCCCGCAAGCGTCGCGTTGTCCTCCTTCACCTTCTCCACATCGGCGCTGCTTCCACCGCCGCCAACAGAACCAATTGAATTGATGATGCGCAAGGCGTTCTTCGCGGCTTCGGTTGCATCGTTAGCGGCGCTGTTAGCCTTGCCCGCCGAATCGTCGGCACGTTCAGCGGCTTTGTCTGCACGGTCTGCGGCGCTGTTGGCAGCGTCCGCAGCGTCCGTTGCCTTGCTGGCGGCGCTGCTCGCGCTTGATGCCGCGCTGTTGGCAGCGTCCGCAGCGTCCGTTGCCTTGCTGGCGGCGCTGCTCGCGCTTGATGCCGCGCTGTTGGCAGCGCTTGCAGCCTTGTTGGCCTTGCTCGCGGCGCTATTGGCGCTTGAAGCAGCGCTATTTGCTGCGCTTGCCGCCGCGTTTGCGGCGTTTGCGGCGGAATTGGCCTCGTTGGCGGCGTTCGTTGCGGACGTTATGGCACCGTCAACGCGGTTGGCAGCAGCGTTGGCGTTATCTGCTGCCGTGTTGGCTGCTGAAACGGCGGCGTTGCCGCGCGTGATTAGGTTGTCTATTGCATCGTCCCAACTCTGCGCGGGCTGCTGGCCGTTGGTAACGCAACGTAGAATGTCGATCGCGAAGCGCTCCGTTGAATACTTGATGCCCGATTTCTCGAAGGTGAAATAGGCTTCATCCGTATAGCCCGCGACGCTGCATAGCTTGTTTTCGTCAACGGTAACGGTGGCCGCGTTGCCGGAAATTGTGCATTGCGCACGGTAGTAGTTGCGCTTATTGGGCAACAGCACTTCCAAATAGCCCGTGTAACCAGAAAGCGACGCTTCCGCGCCGCCGTCGTAGACCAAAGCTTTAATGGTCGTGCCGCTTTTGTCTCCTTGCCCAACGCGCACCAGATTTCCGCCCAGACTGTCTTTTGACAGGTCTAGTTCTAGCGTGTGCGTGTTCATTCGGCATCACCAACCGGCGCGGCAATCTCTTTGAGCGCCGCCAGCTTCGCGCGGAAAACGTCAGCCGGTGCTAGCTGCTTGCGTGCAGCGGCCTTGCGCGGTGCGCCCTCGGTCTGCTCCGCCACGGTTTCAGCGTCGCTAAAAAGCAGCGCTTCCATAGCGTCGAACACGTCAATAACAGCGGCCATGCGGTCATCAACGTAGACGGGTTCAACAAGCGTGAAGCTGCCCGATACGCCATCAGGCGGCGTTACGTCTTCCGGCCGCACGATTTCGCGGAAGCCGTTAGCGTCAACGGCTATGAAGACAACGCCTTGCCCTGCCGCCGCGTTGAGCAATGCCGGGTCGAACTCCGACACCTGCATTTCAGTGTTGCTTAGCGGGTCGTGCGCCAAGAACATAACTGGTTTGTCCATTAAAGCCCCCTTATCCTGTTCCGACTGTGCCAAACGAAGTGCAAAGCCCGTTGCTGAAATTGATGCTGAAAGTTCCGTAGTGCCATCCGACCGTGCCGTTTCCCGCGTCGTGAACCTCGGTAACAATTGGCTGCTTCATGCTTCCAGATTTGCAGATTGTGGCCGTCACGCTCACGTCGCCAGACTCGGCAACTGCGATTTGCGGCGAACTGATGCGCACGCCGTGGTTTCCCTGCAATTGAAGACCTGTGTACTGTGCGCCCGTTTGAATGTTGCGAAAGTGCGCCGAAAAGTCCACGCAACCAATCTGCGTTCCGTTCTCGATGCCCAGCACCTGACCGCCAATAAGCTTCAAAAGGTTCGAAGCCCCACCGCAAGAAAAGCTGCCGCTTACCGTCGCGTTGTTAGCGGTCATGTAGTTAGTTTTAAGTGCGCCGCTGCTAAGGTTCCACGTGTTGCGGCCTATCTCGTCGGTGAGCAGGCCGGCGCGGATGCGGTCGGCCCGCATGGTTCCGGCGTTGATGCAATCGGCTGTGACGCTGGCACCCGTTATAAACGTCTTCCAGTTCCATTGCCCCGAACTTGTCAGGCTCGATGCAAGGCGGATGCCGCGCCCGGATATGTTCACGCACCACATACCAGACGTTGTGCGCAGCGGCAGGCCGGTTTCGGCGTTAAGCGGCACGTTGCTGTACAGGCTTCCCAACTCGAACGTTTCAACCTTGTACGTTCCAACGGCGTTGAACTGATCGTTAAGCGCGTCTTGCAGTTGCGTGAGCCAGCCAACGGACGTTCCGGCCACCGCATCATAGGTGGCGGCTCGAATGCTGTTGCCCTTCAACGTCTGCGCCACGCTCTGCCACCTATCGGCCATCGAATCTTGCAGGTTTCCGAACGTGATAGCTGCGTCGGCGCTCATAAGGTCGCGTTCAATCTGAGAAACGCGCCCGGTTAGCCTGATGCCGTCTTCGCAAAAGCCCTTGTCGATGATCGCAACGCGGTCGCCGATGCCCACACCTTCCCAGCTACGCCCGAACGCGTAAAGGTCTAAAACGCTTGCCGTGTAGCTAACCTTCGGTTCTGACACGCTGGCAAGGTAAGCTTTTGTTTCCTTTAGCAGTTGGCTTGCATCCTCGCATTGCTCGTTGATGTAGGCCGTGCAAGCCGGAAGCACTCCGCCTTTGCCGTCAGGGTGCCCCCAAATCTGCGTAGCCGCCGCGTCCTCAACGTAGGCGCGGCCACCGTTTACGCTCTCGAATGTCAAGCGCCGCCCGTATCCGCCCGCGTCAGTCTCAACGCCCTTGCCGTAGCCGTAAACGCGCGTCTTCGGGTTCTCGCTCGAAACGGCGCGCGTTATGTTCTGAATGTCCTTAGTCCACGTGAAGCGCTTTGGGCTTGACTGGTTGCCGCGCAAGCCGCGAACGCCGACGGCGCGGCCTGTTACAGCCGCGCCGTTGGTGGTTATGGTCGTTTCCAGTTCGCCGCCCCACGTTTCCAAGATTTGCGCTATGGATTCGCGGGCGCTCTGGTGGTAGAACGTGGCCGAAGCGCTGCCGGTCTTATCGCACGCGCCAACCGTCCAGCGCGTGCCGGCGATTGCGCGTGCCAGCGCCGTTGCAACGGCGGCGTTCTGCGGCCTTATATCGTCGTTCCAATCGTCCCAAAGTTCGGCGATTGAGTTAACGGCGGTGAATGACGTTGACAGCGTGCCCGATTCGTCGTGCGTGCGGTTCACCTCGTCCACGATGTGTTCATGGGCTTTGCCTTGCCGGTCAACCCAAACGATGTAATCACCCTTGCTAACGTCATCTGCGCACGTGATTTTCAATTCGTCGGTACCGTCCAGCGCTTCGCTGTGCTTAGCTTCCGCGACGGTAAGCCGCCCCAAGTTAGCGCCCCACCGCGAAAAGCGGGTGAAGCCAATTTTTGTGACTACAGCCATCTTTCCCGCCATTCCAAAAGGGCCGTGCCGCTGCTGATTTGCAGCGTCGTGCGCCCGTTAATCTCGAAGAAGTCAGAATCAATCGTGACCGCCGCCGCTTGGTTGTTGACCGTTGCGCGCTCTGCCGCCATGTCAAGCCGTATGGTGCTGCCGCTGTTCGCGCTTGAAGCAATCTTTACGTGTTCGCCGGTGTCAACGTTGCGGATGTACCAAGCTGCCGAACTTGACGGCTTGGCCGTGATTTTCAGATACGCCGGAAGGTCGCCGCCAGCGTTTACGGTGAACGTGCCGGCCTTGGCTTCAACGCGGCGCTTCTGGCCGTAATAGGCCGGGTCGCCAACGTGAAACGTCACGGTTGTTGCCGGGCAATCGTCGGTTATCTCTCCAAGGTCGGTTGCGCCGGAAACAATAGCCATAAGGTAGCGCGTCGGGTCATCCGGCAGGAAAAGCGGTGCCGGCTCGTCGCTCCAAAGCGCCTGCGCAAGCTTGTGCCGAACCTCGGCAACGTCGCGACGGTCGTTAGACCGTAGCCACATATCAACCGGCAGATCGTAGCCGGAACGGTACGCCGATTTGAACAACTCGCCGTGCCGTCCGGCCACGCTCTCGAACGTCGCCGTAACGGGTGCCATGATAGGGCGCTGCACCTTGCAGTAAACAAGGGTGCTTAGGTCGTGCCCGTTGAATATAACGCGGTCGGATACCGCACGCGGTTTCTTACGATGCAACGCTAACACCCCTCTGCTTCAACTTGCTTGTAATGCCTTGGCCGATTTGCTGGCCGGTCTGGTAAGCGTCCATGCCGCTTGCCACGGTCGCGTTAACCTCTACAGATACGGCGATTTGCTGCGTTGGCTGACCGCCGCCAAAGGCGTTGTTAACGGCTCGTTCGATGAAGTCCCAAAGCTGCCGTTCCGGTGCCACGTACTCGCCGCCAGCTTCGCCAACGCCGATGATGCTTGCGCGGTCGAAATAGCCGCCCTTCGCGTACCAGTCAACGGAAATGCTCGGAAGCTTCACAACGCCGCCTATGTCGTTCCATGTGACGCTGAAATGCGGCATCTTGATTTTGGGCAACTCAATGTGAATGCCGCTGAACGCCCCCATGATTCGGCCGGGTATCCCGCTGATGAAATCCCAAGCGCTCTTAATTGGGTTTTCCATGAACGAACGAACGTTGTTGAAGATTCCGTTAACCTTTTCGCCCAATCCGGGAAAGCCCAGCTTTTCGCCGATGCGGTCAGCGATGTTGACGGCGGCGGATTGCGCCGCGTTCATCTTCTCGTTAATGCTGTTCTTGATCGTGCCGAAAGCGCTTGCCGCTTCGCTCTTTGCGGTCGCCCAGTCGCCGGACAAAGCAGCCTGCAAGGCGCTTCCTGCGTGGCTTCCTGCTTCCTTCGCCGTGTTAAGGTCGTTTTCTACGGTAGACTTCACGGCGCTAAACGCCGTTTCGGTGTTCGTCTTTAAGGTGCTCCATTTTTCGGAAACCCAATCAGCAGCACCCTGCGCCTTTTCGGAAACGGTGCTTTTGATGTTTTCCCAAGCGTTGCCAGCGTCAGTTTTGAAGCTTTCCCACTTTGTAGCAACATCGTTTTTGAATGTCTCAACGCCTGTTGTCACGTTTTCCCAAACGCCGCCGAAGAACTCACCTGCACCGCTTAGGAAGTCTTGCGCGCCTTGCCATTTCTCGGAAATCCAGCCCGTGAAATCTGCCCACATCTGCTTGCCCGTCTCGGTCTGCGTGAAGAACCATGTAAGACCGGCAACCGCTGCCGAAACGGCGGCTATGCCAAGCCCGATAGGGTGCGCGGAAATCAGGCCGGTAAAGCCCTTCCATGCGCCGCCGATGCCGCCGAACTTTCCGCCCAGCCCGTCAACGTCGCTGCCAAGCCCCTTAATGCCGCCCGCAAGCGTCTTGATAGTTCCGCCTATGCCCTCTGCCGCCTGCATCGTCTTTCCAACGGCGGTTGTAACGCCGCCGAACGCAAGCGCACCTAAAGCAAGGTTCTTGACCAACTCTTGCTGTTCCGGCGTAAGGTTCTTGTACCAATCCGAAGCAGCTTGCAGCGCAGGCGCAAGCTTCTGCATTATCTCCGTGCCGATCTCGGTAACGGTCTGCTTTACCGGCAAGGCCGCTTCGCCAAGTTCGCGCATTGATGTTTCTAGTTCGTTTTGAGCGTCGCGGCTTGCCAGCAAGTCTTTGTTTGTTTCCTGAAACTGCTTGCCAGCGTCGCCGTAAATGCCCGTCAACGTCTGCGTAATGAGCGTTGAGCGCTCTTGCTCTGTCTTGCAAGCAGCAAGCGCCGCGTTAAACGCGTCTTCCTTCGTCGCGCCCTCTCCAAGCGCCTTGTTGAATGCCGCTTGCGCGTCGCTGTTGCCTGAAAGCGCCGCTTGCCATTGCTCGTTGCTGGCGGTCGCCCAGTTGATAGCATCAGCCAAGCCGCCCGTAACGGTGCCTGTATGCGCCGTTTCCTGCGCTGCTTCCGCCAGATTCTCCAAAGGTAGAGCGTTGCCGAACGTGGCATAGGCTCCGGCTGCAATGTCAGTCCATTGCGACAATTCTTGTTCGTTCTGCGTAAGTCTGATTAGGTTCTGCGCTGCTTCCGTCGCCGTGTCGCCGTCACCTAAAAGCCGATAGAAATCGCCATACACCTTTGATGATTGCTCAACGGTGCTTCCAGCATTAGTGAACGCTGTTTCAAGCTGCGCGTTTTGCTGTATTGCTTCCTCTTGGCTTTCAGCAAGAGCCGTGAGCGAACCGGCAACGCCTACGATGCCACCGCTTAGAGCCGCGCCCGCCGTTTCCATCTTGCTTCCGGCGCTGCTTAGCTTGTCCGCGTTATCCTCGATTGTCTGGCCGAACTTGTATAGCGCCGTCTTAGACGCTTCGGCTTCCTTCTTAGTGTCTGCCAGTTCTTCGCCGTATGATTCTAGCTGCCGTTCGCATTGCATGATTGCGCGTTTAAGGCTGTCATACTGGCGTTCTTCCTGCTCCGTCAGCTTTTCACCGCTGCGCTTCTTCGCTTCAAGACCTGATAGCGCCTGTTGGTAGGCTTCAAGCTTGCGTTTGGTTTCGTCATACGCGCTGTTAAGCGCCTTGACCTTTTGTTGCAGCAGTTCAGTATTGCCGGGGTCGAACTTTAGCGCCTTGTTAATGTCCTTCAAGTCGCTTTGCGTCTCTCGGCTTTGTTTCTGCACGTCTCGCAACGCGCCCTGCAACTCCGTTGTATCGCCGCCGAACTTGATAACAAGCCCCTTATAGCTAACGGCCATCCGTCACACCTCTTTTCAATTCTCAAAGTGCGTGAGCGCTTCAAGCACCGCGCCCGGTCGGGCGCGGTGTTGTGAAACGTTCATGCGTCTAAGCCCAAAACGCCGCTTCGCCCTTCGCCGCTTTCTGGTCATCCTCGTAGTTGGCCGCCGCGTCCGCATAAAACGCGTTGATCTCCAACAGGTCTTTAACTTGGCGGTAGCTAAGCTGCTGCAAGTCCGATACGTTCAGGCCGCATTGCTGGCAGTTGTACAGATAGCGTGCGTCGCAAGCGTCACTTAGATTTGCCGGAAGCGGCGGGAGCGGCCTTTTCGGCGGGCGCGGTGTCCACGTCATCGGACGTTGAAGGAAAAAAGTTTGCCTGAACAATGCCCATCACGTCAGCCGCCCAACCGTCGCCCCTCGTCATGTCGAAGCTGTCAGCGGGAAAGCCTGCAACCCATTCGTTAAACGGAACGTCGAACTTAGGCGTTGCGGTCTTGATGCACGCATAGAAGATTTCGAGCAATCCGGTGATTGCCGGGATGCCGACGCTTGCCAGCGATTCGGCAATAAGCCCCACGGCTTCCGAAATGTCCTTCGGTCGCTTAACTCCGTTGTCGCCGACAACGTGGAAGCAGCGCGAAAAGGCAATGGGCGTGAAGCCGTTGAAGGTCGCTTCGTATTCGGTTTCGCCAACGGTGATTTTCATTATTCAGCGCTCCCGCTCTTTGCCGTGGTCTTCGCCTGCATCGCGGACGCGGTAGCAGCGTCATCGGCTTTCAGGCCGTCAATCTTCACGGCATCGAAGAACGTATCATAGTCGGCTTGGCCGGTGAAGCTGTCATAGCCGCTCGTGCGGTCTTCGTCGGTTCCGCCGGGCGGTGTAACAGGCTTCCACGTAAACGGGTAGTCAAGCTGCGTAATGTCCGGCGTTCCCTGCAAAGAAGACATGGTTTGCGACGGCTTGGAAAGCTGGCACATCAGCAGACAGCGGCGGCGGCCTGTGACATGGCCGGGCTGCTCGCACATGAAGGCAAAGGGCTTCGGCTTCTTGTTTGCAGAAAGAATGGTGCGGCCATCGGCTGCGATGGTGTAGCCCACAAGGTCTGCAATAAGCTGTCGAAGTTCCGGCGTGCTTTCGGTGTCGTAGAAAGACATCGTGCCGCTGCCGCCGTCATCCTGCTGCTTCTCAATCCAAGGTTCGTTGTCGGCATAGCTGGTTGCCGTCTCAACGGACGGTTCCATGCTGATTTCAACGGTGCCGGCAACGTGTACCGGATTCTCGTAGGTAAGTTTGTCTTCGTCGGTAACAAGCGCAAAATGGCTGTTCTTAACGCCGAAGAATCCGTTTCTAGGCATTGTCAGTGTTCCTTTCACTCTCGGTTACGTAAACGGTGAAGTCGGCTTCAATAAGCCCTTCGCCGTCGAAATGGGTTACGGCTTTTGTGTAGTCGATTTCCGCCGCTCCAAGCGCCGCCGCTATGCGCTGCTCGTTGCTGTAGTCGCGCTGTGCCGTGTAAAGCAGAACTTCGTATGGCATCCAACGCGCATAGGCCGCATTGTCCGCGTATGCCGCTTCCTCAAACCCTGCCTCAAGCACGATGTAAGGCGGCGCGGGCTTCTGGCCGCTGCTGAACTTCTCGTTAGCCCACTCGATGCCCAGCCCGTCAAGCGCGGCGGTTAGATCGTCTAGGCTTCTCATTTCGCGTCACCGTCCGATGCGAACGCCGCGCCCACGCGCTCTGCTATGGACGCTATGACCTTATCGCCCTTGGCGGTTCCGTAGCTGCGCCCGGTCTGGTTCTTGATGTCGTGGTCGTTCTCCAACAGGTGCGTAAGCTGGTAGACGCGATTATGCACGGTGCAGTCAACGCCAGCTTCCGAGGTCTCAACCTCTGATTTCCAGCCCTTAGCGTACTTTCCGGAACGCTTGCGGCTTTCCTGCTTCAACTCGCGCACGGCTCGTTCGCCAGCAGCGCAGCACCGCTCTTGCAGCACTTCTTCGTTTTCGTCTATGCACTCGCGCATAGCCGTTGAAATGGCGCGTTCGATTTCGTTGCTAGCTGCCCTGCTCACGATTGCCCACCCTCTCAACCAAAGTTAGCTTCACGTTGTCCGGCGTTTTCTGCACTCGATCAACGGCAAGCAAAGCGCCGTCGAACTCCACAAGCTGCTCGCCGTCGTACGCACAGCGGCGAATCTCCAACACGGCCTGCGGGCGGATGCCTGCGGCGCTGGCCGCATAGTATGAAGCCGCGCTGATCTCGTAGACGTTGCAAGGCACCGTCCTGCGCGTCTGCGCAACGGACGTAACGCCGCGCTTGTCGCGTTTCGGCTCTTGCTTCACAAGCTGGCACACGCCAGCCCACATACTCATTTCGCGCCCCCGTCTTCGTGCTTGCCGTATTTGTGCGTCGATGCCCCGGCCATGCGCGTTTGCATATCAACAAATGAGCGCATGAGCCTTTCAGCGTCGGGGTTGTCCATGCCGAAGTTGGCCTTAACGTAGACCTTCACGGCAACGCGCACGCTTGGGTCTTCGCTTTCGGCCACAGCAGGCGAAACGCCGCCCGCGCACAAAGCGGAACGGGCGGCGCTCACAAGGTCTGCTATCTCTTCATCGTAGATGGTGCAATCTTCGGGGATGCGCAACGCGGTGCGGCAGGCCGCTACAATGTCGGTCTTCTCGTCTGCCATCTTGCACCCCCTGCGCACTAAGCGGCGGAAGCCGCGTTGATGGAAAGCTGAACGAAGCCCTGCGGGACGGCGAGGCCGCAATCATAGAGAAGGTAGCCGTCGAAGCAATGGTTCTGGGTTCCGTCGGTGGCGACGTATCCGCTCACGTCCACGCCGTCGAAGATGTTTCCCTTGATAAGGTCAGGATAGCCAATCTTCAAAACGCCGTCCGCGCAAGCATCATCCTGCTTGACGATGCGCCCGAAGATTCGCCCTTGCACGGTCGGGTCATCGGTCTTCTCGTCAACGAAATATGAACGCTTGTTTGCGTCCTCGATCATGGCAATATAGTTCCAGATCGTATCGCTGTTCGCGTAGATAATGCAGCCCTTCGGAACGGGGTTGCCGAAGGTCTTAAGCAGGCCAAGCGCCTTGGTGATGTCTGCCTTGGCGAGCGTGCCGGACTTTGCGGCAGCGATGATGTTAGCAGCGCCAATACCAAGCTTCGCATCAGCCAAGCGCCCATGCGTAAAGGCGTTAGCCGCAACGGCGATACGGGCGGCAGTCTCGGTGATGATGTAATTATCGAAACCGTCAACAGACTGAACGGCCATCTTTCGGGAAATCTTAACGGTCTTCTTGATTTCCTCGCCCACAAGCGGGATGTTGTCAAACTCGTTCTGCTCGTCGGCAGGTGCCTTGCCCTCGTCGGTCTTGGCCGCATCGCCAGCGGTAACGGCCTTGTGTCGGATCAACTCGAACTGGTGCTTGAAGGTGGTCTTGGACACGTCGCCGTACAGAACAGCCGAGTTGTCAATCAGGCTGATAATCTCGTCTTGCACCTCTTTTGGCACAACGCTGCCGGTGTTGGTGGTCATATGGGTAAACGCTGCACGCTCCTGCGCCGTAACCTCATTGCCGCCAACAAGCTGAATGCCGCCAGCGGTAGCCAAGTCCTTAGCCCACGCGCGGCGGGCGGCGGCGGCGTAGTCGGTAACATCGCGGACAACTCCACCGTTGCCGGAAGCGCTGCGGGCAAGCGGCACGTTGTCAACGCGCACGGCGGTGCCGCGCTCGATAGCGGAACGGGCGTTGGCCATGGACGCTTCGCGGGCGGTGCGGCGCTGCGCGTTCTCGCCGGTGATGCGCTCAATCTCCGTGGAAAGCTGGTTCATGCGCTCCGCGTCCTGCTCCGCCTGTTCCTCGGTCACGTCCTCCGGCGTGCCCTCGGCGTACTTGTCAATGAGCGCCTGAAGTTCCTGCAAAAGTTCTTCCAGATTCATTTTCTAAGCCTTTCTTGTGTTTGCCATTACTACAGTTGCACGGGCTTTCGCCAGCGCCAAACGCCGCCGCGCAAACTCCTTGCGCATCCGCTCAATCTCTCCGTTAAGCAGGTTGCGTGCGCTTATCTCGGTGTTGGGGTCAGCCGGGATGCTGACCGCCGACACGTCGAAAACCTTTCTTACGCGCGTTATGGTGGTGGTGCGCGTGTCCCTGTCGTATTCATCGGCGGCGACGGTAAACGCCCAACTCATGCCGGTAATCATGCCGCTTTTGATTTCCTCGAATAGCTGCCGCGCGTTCTCCGTGCGCGATAGATCAGCCGCGACGAACAGCCCGTGTTCGTCAGGCTCTACAATCAGCGTTCCATTGCTCATTCGCGCGTAAACGCGCCCCTCATGGTCGAACTGCAAAATAACGTCCGCCATGTCCGCATCGGTGAAAGCATCGGGGCTGACAACCTCCCAATACTCGTTGCCGTTGAAGTCGCGGAACAGCATATAAGGGTCATTGAACGTCGAAGCGTAGCCCTCAATGTAAAACTCGGTGTCGAAGCGCTTTGCCCGTTTCTCAACCTCGCTAAACGGCTTCAGCGGCACGCTCAAAGTTCGGTACTGTCGTTCATTCGGTTTCGCTGGCATCGTCTGTCCCTTCACTCTTGCCGGTGGGCTGTCCCAGTTGGTCGGCTAGCGCAATGTTTGCGTTTGTCTGCGCCGCGCTTGCGGCGGCTTCTGCCGTATGCTCGCTGATTAGCGCAAGGTCGATATACTCACCGCGTATAACGTGGCGCTCTCCGCCGTCGTAGTGCGGCGCTTGGAATATGTCGGCTACCTGGTTGCCGTTGAAAACGCCACGGTCAAACATGGCCTGCGCAACGGCTAGCTTCGTGGTGTTGCTGGCGAACTCCAAGCGGTTTGCCGAAAGCATGATTTGGTTTCCGTGCGCAATCTCGTTGCGCGTGAACGTCATAGACGTTAGGACGAATCCAAGCTGAACGGCGAACGTCTCAATGTTGCCCTCGTAGAACGCGTTATAGGTTTCCTCGCTTGCCCTGTTCATAACCACGTCTTCGGACGTGCCGAAGAAGCGATAGGCCGCTTTCTCTATGCGCTCCATCTGCGCCGCGTCTACGGTGTAGTTCGCTGGCGTTATCTGCTTCACGTCATCGAAGATGCGATCATAAACAGCTATGCCGCCGGAATTGTCTGGCGAAAGCTGCTTGTTGAACTCCTTGCGGGCTTCTTCCTTGTCCGTCTCGTTTCGGTTCTGCGAAAGCTTGCCGATGAAGCGAATAAAGGCGCTCTGCTTGATTGCGTTCTGCTCTCCCTCGTTCTGCGCGTGCATAAGTTCAAGCGTCGGTTGCAGAACGTTTGTGCCGTCGCCGAACAGGTCAGATTTGTACTGGTGCCGCGTCATCACGCCGCACCGCGCCCACTCAACGAAAACGCTTTCACTGGTCGGGAAGTCCAGCTTCAGCCATAGTTCGCCGTCAACGTCGTAGGCGTTGCAGCGGCTAGGCAAAACAGGGTAGTAGCCAATCTGCGTTATGTTGTCATCCGCGAAAATCGGGATAATCAAAGCCGTGTCGTTCACCTGAAGCATGGTGTAAATTCGCTTAATGAATTGCGGCGTTGTCATCCACGGGTTAGGCTGGTGCAGAAGCGATTGCGTGGCGGCGCTGTGCGCCGTCCCCTGAATCTCTGGTTTCAGCTTGCTTGCGTGGTTCGCGCCGCTCTCGATGATGCTTCGCGTCAACTCCGCTTCGTAGATGCCGCCAGTCCACGTTGTGAACGAAGGTTGGTAGGCGGTGAACGTAGAGAAGTAGCCGTTGACAGCCTTAACCTGCGGTCGGTGAAAGATGCTGTCGAACATCCCACGCAAGCGCGACTTTTGTCTTGCCAATTTCAGCCCCCAATCATTGCTTTGTATTCGTCGGCCATGTCCTTTAGAACCACGAACGCATCACATTCAGCAGCCCAAGCGTCAATGCGGTTGCGCGGGTCTTGGTTCTTCTTATCCGGCGCAATGTTGCCGTTCGCGTCCGATCTGACGGCCACGTTTGAGCGGCACCACTCCGCAATTGGGTTGGCGTTGTCAACTATTCGGTTCTCCCGGTAAAGCGCCCGCAGTTCCTTCATGGGCATTGACAGGGTTTGCGCACCCTGCACGACGCGCCGGAAGTAGTCAGCGCCAAAGTACCCTTCGTAAGCTTCCACGGTCGGCACGTCGCGCATATGCCACGGGTCATAGCCGCAAGCAACGGCATAGATGCCGTATTTCTGCTGAATCTCGGCCACCCAATCAAGCACCGTGCGTTTGTCGATAATCGGCGTTGGGCACGTGCGCAAGTAGCCGTTGGCAATCCACGCATCATAGGGCACGCCGTCGCGCCCGCCGCGCCGTCCCTCGCGCTCCGCTTGCTCTAGCGCACGTTGCGGAATCCACGCCATGTGCAGCGCGTATATGTTCGGGTCGTTTGGGCGCTGCATGAGCAGACACGCCGCCGTAAGGTCGGTAGTGTCCGAAGCGTCAACGCCCAGAATCGCATATGTGAAGCCGTCCGACGGGTCAAATGTCGCGTCGTTGTGAATCTCTGACCATGTAAGCCAAGCTTGGCTTTGGTTCTCAATCAGGTTGAAATCCTTAACAAGCAGCGTCGGCAGAAACGTAGGGTCGTTCTTGGCCTTGCTCACGTTCTTGCGAAGCGCTGGCAGTGATTTGATAGTGCCTAAGCCCGGATTCGCCTTGACCCAAGCCGGTTCATGCTCCCATTCCTCGCGTTCGTCCAATTCGTAGATGAACGCAATGAAGCGTTCCGCGTCCGTGCCGGTTGCCTGACCGTCAAGCCACTTCGCGGCGTACTGGTATTGAGCATCGAAGATGCCAGCGCGAACAAAACCGTTGGTTGTGATCTCCAAAACCAGCGGTTGCCTACGCGCCGACGTGCCTTGTATGGTCAGGTCGTACAAGTCGCGGTTTCGCATGGCCGCCAACTCGTCGATGATCGCGCCCGATACGTCCAAGCCGTCAAGGTGGTTCGTGTTTGCAGACAGCGCCTTAATGGTGCCCATGTTCAAATCGCAATACAGGTCACTTACTCGCTTGCGGATATGCTTTGACAGCGCCGGGGACGTTTTAATCATGCGCCAAGCGTTGTTGAAGCCCTTAGCCGCCTGATCGTGGGCGGTCGCCACGTTGTAGACCTCTGGTGCGCCCTCGTCATCGTTCACCTGCAAGTCAATTTCGATGCCGGACGCAAGCGCGGTTTTGCCGTTCTTCCTGCCCATGACCCAAAGCACTTCGCGGTACTGGCGCAAGCCCTCTGCATCAACGAAGCCGAAAATCACGGACAGAATGGCAAGTTGGAACAATTCCAGCTTGAAAGCGTGCCCAAGCTTGCCGGACGGTAGGCGGCAAAAGCGTTCAATGAAGTTAACGTGCTTGCTCGCGTACTCTTCGCGGAAATGGTACGGATAAAGCGGGTCTTTATTGTCCATGTCGCGCAGAATCTTTGCAGCTACCTGCTTGATCTTGCGACACGCCGTTATAGACCCGTCAAGAACGCCGCCGAAGTATTCACGTATAGCTTTCTCGCACCGCCCAGCCTTAGCGGCCTTAGTCATAGCGCGTTTCAGCTAGGTAATCCGTGAGCGCATCAGCAGCCGCCGCGCCGGTCGGCATCAGATCGCAAAGCTGCTTGATGCCACGCTGAAACGTAGTGAATAACTTGTTGTAAGCGGAAAAGCCGGGATGCTCTCGCAAGCCCGATTGACCGCCGCCGTTGTCGTACTCGGTGAAGATGCTTTCATAAAGCAGTTCTTTGCGTGCTTCGTCAAGCTTGACTTTAAGAAACGCGATGTTGTGGAGCATCGGCAACACAACTTTGCGCTTCTCGTCTGGTATTGCGTCCTTCGTTATGCGTTGAAGGTTGCGCACCTCGCTTTCGACACGCGATTTCATGGAAGCGGGCTTGCGCTTCGGCTTACTTCCGCTAACTTTGGCCGAAACTTGCGAAGTTTCGCATACTTTCTTCTTCTGCACAAGACCACCCCCCTTTGAAAAGTCGGCACGCGAATAAAAAGAGC
>ERZ778514.1231-NODE-1231-length-19976-cov-3.735756_pt1 | contig 19976 bp, 19 predicted proteins | sample MGYA00510344_ERZ778514 | MGnify/ENA primary metagenome ERZ778514 (study PRJEB29527, sample SAMN07138968) | mouse gut metagenome | material: feces | host: mouse | place: China:Nanjing | collected 2016-01-25 ...
TCTATTAGTATCCGCAGCATCTCCTGAAGCTCTCTTTCGCTTATTCCGCAGGTCTTTGCCAACTCCACAGCCGCCTGCAAATGCTCCTCCAGCTCCTGGAGCCGTTTCTCCCGAATCAGATCCAGATTCTTTTCCGCTACAAAGCTTCCCTTGCCCGCGATGGTGTTCAGAAAGCCCTGCGCCTCCAATTCCTCATAGGCCCGCTTCGTGGTGATGACCGAAATCTTCAGGTCCTTCGCCAGCGCCCGGATGCTCGGCAGCGCCTCCCCGGGCTTCAGTGTCCCCGCGATGATCTGGTTCTTTAACTGCGTGCTGATTTGTTCATAAATTGGCTGATTTATTGTGTTCCGGATGATGATTTCCATTGGCCCTCCCTCTGCTTATGCTGTATATATACAGTATACACAGAATGAACAGTTTGTCAAGCCCCTTTCTGCTGTTTTTTTGCCGGACCTTTTTCTGACAGGTTGTGTAAAATCTTTTGCCGCCTTTGTTCCGTTCTTTTTCGCGTTTGCTATAGGAAATTCCCGCAGGGTGTGGTATACTACGGGGGAATTCTTTGAAGGGAGGCGGCCGTTTTGCTTGAACTTGCAGGGGCGTCAAATTGGCGGCTCTCTGTCCGTAATACTCCGGAGGGCGTGGAGATTCTTCGGGCCGTTACCTGTGACCGTGCCGCCGTGCTGCCGGATTCCCTCTTCGGACTGCCAGTGACAGCGCTGGGGGACAGGGCGCTCGCGGGCGGGGAGTTCGCGCCGGAAGGGGAGGAGGTCCGGATTTCCTGCGGCTCCGGCGGGGATGTCTGGGATAACCGGACATTGGAATCCCTCGCGCTTCCCGGTTCCCTGCGGCGCGCCGGCGACTACGCTCTGCTGAACTGCCACAGCCTGCGCACGCTCCGCTTGTTCGACGGCGTGTCCTCCTGGGGCGGCGGCGCGCTGATGAACTGCCGCAGTCTGTCCAGCTTCCATCTTACCCGGCTGGAGAATGCACAGGGGCCGTCCCTCGCTTACCTCGTGGGGGAGCTTTCCAGAGAACTGGAGGTTACCGTGCTGGAGGCGGACGGGACACAAATCCGACTGCTCTTTCCCGAATTTACCGAGATCTATGAGGAAAACTGCCCCGCCCATCATTTTGATTATACCATCGTTGGAGCCGGATACCCTTACCATCACTGCTTCCGTCAAAAACTGCTCCGGCTCAATGAGTACGACGCCCTCTGGAACGCCTTCCTTGGCATGGAGCATGAGCCCAGTACCGCCCTCCGTCTGGCCTGGCTGCGGCTGCGATGGCCTGCGGATTTGGGGCCGGGGGCGGAGGCCGCTTACCTGCTTTACCTGCGGGGGCATCTGGGGGAACTGCTGGATACCCTGGCGGCTTCCAATGACGCGGAGGGCCTGCATTTCCTGCTGGCGCGTTCGGACCCGGACCGTCAGACGCTCGCCAACGCCTGCGCCGCCGCAAGAGAACAGCACGCTTCTTCCGCGTTGGCCCTTTTGCTGGAGACACTGCACCGGAAATTCCCGGCGGGCCTCGAGAAGCGCTTCGAACTTTATAGGGGAGGGGTCCTATGGCCGATCTGACCAGCGTGGGAAGGGAGATTCTTTCCGCTTCCCGTAATCAGCTTTACGTTGCCCTGCCTTATCTCGACGCCGCCCTCTTCTCCCTGCTCCCGGAACCTGGCGGCGGCGTTACGAATTCTCTTGCTGCTGACGGTCAGGCCCTCTTCTTCGACGGCTCCTGGCTGGCGGACCGCTTCCTTCGCTCCCAGGTCCTGACCAACCGCGCTTACCTCCATGTTGTCCTCCATTGTATGCTCCGGCATCTGGCGAAAAAGCATGGACGCGTGCCGGAACTCTGGGACCTCGCCTGTGACGCCGCTGTTGAGAGTATCCTGGATGATCTCGATTACCCATGCCTGAATCTGGGCTTTGTGCCGGCTAAACGGAAATTTTACGGCCTCTGCCTCCAAGATATGCCCGTCCTTACCGCGGAGGGCATTTACCGGAAGCTGCTCCGGATGCGTCTGCCGGAGTTTGAACTGGCACAATTGCAGAGGGCGTTTCTTGTGGACGACCATGGACTCTGGGACCCGGACGAGCAGGATGATGACCGGAAGGAACAGTCCAGACAGCAGGACCTGAACTGGAAGAAGCTCTCCGAAAAAACCCGGACCGGACTGGAAACCGTTTTCTCCAATCAGAGCGCCGGCGGCAAGGCAGTGCTGGAACAGGTCCAGGCCGCCGTCCGGGATGATGTGGATTACCGGGCTTTCCTGCGGCGCTTCGCGGCTCCCAGAGAGGTCCTGGCCGCTGACGGGGATGCCTTCGACCTGGGCTTCTATTCCTACGGCCTCCGCGTCTATGGGAATATGCCCCTGGTCGAACCGCCCGAAACCAGAGAGGAAAAACGCATTGAGGATTTCGTTATCGCCATTGATACCTCTATGTCTACCTCCGGCGAACTGGTCCGGCTTTTCCTGGCCTGTACCTACGCCGTGCTCCGCAGTTCCGGTTCCTTTACCAGAAAGGTCAATATCCGCGTGATCCAGTGCGACGACCAGATTCGTGCCGACGACTGGATTCAGGACCTGGACGGCCTGCGGGAATATATGGAGCATTTTCAGCTTGCAGGCGGCAGCGCTACCGATTTCCGGCCTGTCTTTCAGTATGTCCAGCGGCTGATCAAGGAGGGCGCATTCTCCTGCCTCCGGGGCCTGCTCTACTTTACTGACGGTATGGGCATCTACCCGGAAAAACGGACTCCCTACGAAACCGCCTTCGTACTGCTGGATGAGCCGCCGCCGTCTGTCAGGATTCCTCCCTGGGCGACCCGGCTGGTGCTGAATCTGCCAGATCTGGAACGCGCTGCCCGGAATACCGCCGCTGAATTCCCTGATATCGATCTGGACGAGCTTCCGGAACTTTAGACGCGATTGGAGTTGTTGGGTTATGCTGAAAGAAATCCAGGAGCGGCGCAGTATCCGGGCTTACCGTCCGGACCCGGTGCCTGTGGATTTGATCGAAACCGTTCTTCTTGCCGGGAGTCTGGCGCCGTCTTCCAAAAACCGTCAGCCCTGGCGTTTTACCGTTGTACGCGGCGATGAGAAAAAGCAGGCGCTGGCGGTTATGCGGGAGGGTCTTGCACGGGAAGCGCGCCAGCCCCTTCTGCCTGACAGCGCTCCCTTTCTCGGCGGCGCGTCCCGGTCCCTCGCCGTGATGGAATCCGCTCCCGTTGTGGTCTTTGTAACGGATTCCATAAGCTGCAATCTGTCCGCCCCCGCTTCTATGGACGGCCGTGTTTCCGATATCTGCAACGCGCAGTCTATAGGCGCCTGCGTCCAGAATATGTGTCTTCAGGCAAACGCGCTGGGTCTGGGCTGTCTTTGGATCTGCGATATCTTTTTCGCTTGGGACGAACTGCGCCGCTGGCTGGAGGGCTTTCCTGCCGCGGCCCTGGCCTTGGGCTTCCCGGACGAATGCCCTCCGCCCCGTCCCAGACTGCCCCTGTCACAGCTCGTTCGCTGGCGGGGCTTTGGGGAGGTAATTACATGAACATCAAACAGGCAAAACAGGAAATTTCCAACACCTTGAAGGCTTATCTCGCGAAAGACGGCCTGGGGAATTATCTCATCCCTCCTGTCCGGCAGCGGCCTGTCCTCCTGATGGGACCGCCCGGTATTGGCAAGACCCAGATCATGGAGCAGATTGCTGCCGAAAACGGAGTGGGGCTTGTCGCTTACACCATTACCCATCATACCCGTCAGAGCGCCGTGGGCCTGCCTTTTATCGAAAAACGCGTCTTCGATGGGACGGAAGTTTCGGTCACCGAATATACCATGAGCGAAATCCTGGCCTCCGTCTATATGCTCATGGAACGCACCGGGCTGAAAGAGGGCATTCTCTTCCTGGACGAGATCAACTGCGTCTCTGAGACCCTGGCCCCGATGATGCTCCAGTTCCTGCAATGCAAGACCTTCGGCAATCAGCGGCTTCCCGAGGGCTGGTTGATCGCCGCCGCCGGGAACCCGCCTGAGTATAACCGCTCTGTCCGGGAGTTCGATGTGGTGACGCTGGACCGGGTGAAGCGTATCGAGGTAAAGGAAGATTTCGCCGTCTGGAAGGAGTACGCCCGGAGCAAGGGTCTGCATGGGGCCGTCGTCTCTTACCTGGATATCAAAAAAGAGAATTTTTACCAGGTCGAAACCACCGCGGAGGGCTTGCAGTTCGCTACCGCCCGGGGCTGGGAGGACTTGTCCGAGCTGCTGTGCGCCTATGAAAAGCTGGGCCTGAAAGCGGATGGGGAAGTCATCGTGCAGTATATCCAGTCGCCCAGAATCGCGCGGGATTTCGCCAACTATCTCGCCCTCTATGAGAAGTATCAGCGGGATTACCATGTGGACGCGGTATTAAGAGGCGAGTGGCAGGCTGTTACTGTCTCCGAGCTCCGCGCCGCCGCCTTCGATGAAAAGCTCTCCGTCATGGGCCTTCTGCTCTCCAGACTGACAGAGGCCGCCCGGAACGTCAGACGCCAGGACGCCCTTGCTGACGCCCTCCATGCCGCTTTGACCGACCTCCGGGACAACCTGCGGGAGGAGCCGAATATTCTGCCGATTCTGATCCAGGAACGCCGGACCGCCCTCAAACGCGCCCGGGAAGCCAATCAGATGGACAGGGAGAGTCAAAACCTTGCCCAGCGGACCATCAGCACCCTGGAGGATTACCGGCGGATGCTCATTCAGGAGGGAATCACAGGGCCGGATGAAATCATGGACGCCGTGCGGGGCTGGTTCGGCGGGGAAGTGGACCGTCGGGCGCTGCTGGCGGAATTGACAGGACGGCAGCTGGAGAACGCTTTCCGGTTTCTGGAAGACGCGTTCGGACAGGGTCAGGAGCTGGTCCTCTTTGTGACCGAATTGACCGCCTGCCCTGATACAAGCTGGTTTGTGGAGACATTCGGCTGCGACGCTTACTTCCGGCATAACAGTGAACTGCTCTTTGACGATACCCGGCAGCGGCTTCAGGAGGAAATCGCCGCGGCCAGGGCTGCTGATTTGAAGGAGGTTTCTCATGAGTGACGAATTGAAACGGATTGAAGCCGTGCTGGATGAAAAGGTTCGGCCAGTCCTACGGGGGCACGGCGGCGATATCCAGATTGACCGCTTTGAGGACGGCGTGGTCTATGTCAAAATGCTGGGCCAGTGCGCCGGGTGCCCTTCCGCCGATCTGACCAATGAGACCGTTGTGGAGGCAGAATTGACCGCCGCGCTTCCGGACCTCGTCCGCAGGGCCGCCGTGGTCCAGACGGTCAGCGACGAGCTCTGGGAACAGGCCAAACGGCTGCTTCGGGATCATCATCTGTAAAATTTGCGCGTTTTCCCTTTACTTATGGGGAAACTACCGGTATAATGGTTCGGGTTGAAGATGTTTGTCTCTTTTCCTGCTCACGGAGACGTTACCGCTTTCGTGGGAATTTTTCTTGATCGTGAGGTTTTTCATTATGTCGAATTGCGCCATCGTAGGCATCAACTGGGGCGACGAGGGAAAAGGCCGTATGGTCGACCTTGTGACGCAGGACTATGACGTAGTGGTCCGGTATCAGGGCGGCGGCAACGCGGGGCATACCGTCGTCAACGAAAAGGGAAAGTTCGCCCTCCATCTGCTCCCCTCCGGTATCTTCCGGGACGGCGTCGTCAATGTCCTCGGCAACGGCGTCGCCCTGGACTGTGAGAACCTTTGGAAGGAAATGCAGGAGGTGGAGTCCAAAGGCGTGCCCCTGACTCCCGAGAACCTGAAAATCAGCGACCGCGCTTCCCTGCTTCTGCCCTGGCACCGTGACCTGGACAGCCTGGAGGAAGCCCGGCTTGCCGATAAGAAGTACGGTTCCACCAAGCAGGGAATCGCGCCCTTCTATGCCGATAAGTTCCAGAAAAAAACTGTCCTCGCCGGGGAACTCCTGTACCCGGAAAAGCTCCAGGCCCATTTGCAGGATTTGCTGGAATGGAAAAATCTGACCCTTACCAGAGTCTACGGCGCGGAACCTTATACCATGGAGATGCTCATGGAGTGGGTGGAACATTACGGCGAGAAAATCCGGCCCTATATCCGGGATACCGCCGCTTACCTCCGCCAGGCCCAGAGCGACGGCAAGCGTATCCTCTTTGAAGCCCAGCTCGGCGCGCTCCGGGATCTGGATTACGGCATTTATCCCTACACCACGTCCTCGAACCCGGTGGCCGCATACGCTCCCGTGGGGTCCGGCCTGCCCTCCGCCCGGATCGATGAGGTCATTGGCGTGGTCAAGGCATACTCCTCCTGTGTCGGCGAGGGTCCCTTTACCTGCGAGTGGTTCGGCGAAGAGGCGGAACTGCTCCGGAAGGCCGGCAATGAGTACGGCGCGAAAACCGGCAGGCCCCGGCGCGTTGGACCCATTGACCTTGTGGCTACCCGGTACGGCGTTCAGTGCCAGGCCGCTACCAATATCGCCTTGACCAAACTGGATATCCTCAGCTACATGGACAAAATCCCCGTCTGCGTCCGCTATGAACTCGGAAGCCAGCAGACTGACCGCTTCCCCTTCCCCGCGCTGCTGCCCGAAGCCAAACCCGTCATTGAATACGTCGACGGCTGGAAATGCGATATCTCCGATGTCCGGGCCTGGAAGGACCTTCCCGAAGCCGCCCGGAAATACGTCGAATTCATTGAACGCGAAATCGGCTGCCATATCGGTTACGTCTCCGTGGGGCCGGAACGGGACGCCATTATCCTGCGGTAAAGGAGGGTTAAGCGATGTTATTTGCCGTCTGCGGGTTCCTCTCTATGCTGGGGGCTGTGGCGGGTCCGTTTCTGCTGTGCAGCCTTGTCAGAAAAGCCATTGAACACCGCTCCGCTTTTCCGGAATGCGCCGCGCTCTCTGTTTTCGGGCTGGTCTTCTGCCTTTGGCTCCTGTCCGTGTTCAGCGTTCTGCCCACCGCCTGAATCCCCTTTGCTGAAACCGTGTTTGATTAAGAAAGGTTGGTTTTATGCCGAAAGATCGCTACGAATCTCCGCTTTCTTCCCGTTACGCTTCCGATTTTATGCTGAAGCTCTTTTCCTCTGATACCCGTGTCCAGACCTGGCGGCGGCTCTGGGTTGCCCTGGCACGGGCGGAGCATATCCTGGGTCTGCCTGTCTCCGCGGAACAGGTGGCAGAGCTTGAGGCGCATATTGACGACATTGATTATGAGTTCGCCGCAAAGAAAGAACAGGAAGTCCGACACGATGTGATGGCTCATGTCTACGCCTACGGAAAAGCCGCCCCCTCCGCCGCCGGGATCATCCATCTGGGCGCGACAAGCTGCTACGTTACCGATAACGCGGACCTGATTATTTACCGTGAGGGCCTGCGTTACCTCCGGCAGGGGCTTCTGGGCCTTCTGGGGAATCTTGCCAGGTTCGCGGAGGAATACGCCGGCACGCCCACGCTGGGGTATACCCATTATCAGCCCGCCCAGCTCGTGACCATCGGAAAACGCGCCGCGCTCTGGATGCAGGATTTCCTCGCTGACCTGGAAGAACTGGATTTTGTGCTGGAACATCTGAAATTCCTGGGCTGCCGGGGCACGACCGGGACGGAAGCCAGCTTTATGGACCTCTTTGAGGGCGATGAGGTGAAAATTGACGAGATGAATCGCCTGATTGCCGCGGAATTCGGGTTCGGGAAGCGCTTTTCCGTCTGCGGGCAGACCTACCCCCGGAAGGTGGACTGCCGGATTCTCAACTGCCTGTCCGCCATTGCACAGAGCGCTTACCGAATGGCCAACGATATCCGGCTTTTACAGCATGACCGGCAGGTAGAAGAGCCTTTTGAAAAAAATCAGATCGGGTCCTCCGCTATGGCCTATAAACGAAATCCCATGCGCTGTGAACGAATCTGCTCCCTTTCCCGTTACCTGATGGCCGACGCGCTGAATGCTCCTATGACCGCTTCCGTCCAATGGCTGGAACGGACTCTGGACGATTCCGCAAACCGCCGGATTTCCATGCCGGAAGGGTTCCTTTGCGCCGACGCGGTACTCAGACTGGCCAGAAATGTCACCGATGGGCTCCATGTCAACGAGAAGATCGTCCAGCGGACCTGCCGGGAATACCTGCCCTTTATCGCCACCGAAAATCTTATGATGGAGGCCGTCAAGCGGGGCGGAAACCGGCAGGAACTGCATGAAATTATCCGGTCCTGCTCCATGGCCGCTGCCGCTGAAATGAAAGAGGGCAGACCCTGCGACCTCCTGCGCCGCCTGGCCGCTGAACCTGCTTTCGCCATGTCCGAAGCAGAAATGGAAGCCCTCCTGGACCCCAAAGCCTACACAGGACGCTGCGCCGGTCAGGTCCGCGCTTTCCTGGACGAAATCCGGCCTTTGCTGGACTGCCCTGTTGAGAAGACGCCGGAAATCAATCTGTGATCCCTTTTTTGGATTTTTCTCTTGACAAGAACCCGCTCCATCCGGTATCATAATCCTGCCGTCTGCATGAAGCCTTCGGCCGGGAGCGGAGCTTCCTTTTGGTTTCCATCTATATCGCTTTTTTCTGTGTGCTATGAAGGCATACGGCTTTCTCAGAGAGGGGCCGTGTGCTTTCTTTTTCTTGGATTCCATATTTCGGAAATGAAAGGAACGCTTCGCTATGTCTCGTGTCATTGCCGTACTGTCCGCCCTCGCGCTTCTGCTCTGTCTTGCCGCCTGCGGAGGAAACGCGGAACAGTACATTGATAAAAACCCTTCCGCCCTCGTTTACGCCAGCGGTGATTATACCCGGATCAATCCCGCCCTGGACGAACACGGTGAAATCAATCTCCTGCTCTTCGATGGCCTTACCGCGCACGATGGGGAAAATCAGGTCGTCCCCAGCCTGGCCGAATCCTGGGATTTCGACCCTGACGCCTGCGCGTACACCTTCCATCTCCGGGAGGGCGTCCGGTGGCACGACGGTCAGCCCTTTATTGCGGAGGACGTGAAATTTACCATAGAGGCCATTATGAACCCGGAAAACGAGTCCGAAAACGCGCCGGATTTTGAGGACGTGCTGGAAATCGCCGTGCCGGATGACCGGACCGCCGTCTTTTACCTCGCCGCTCCAAACGCCGCGTTCCTCGATTATATGACCATGCCCGTCCTGCCGAAACACCTGCTGGAGGGGGAGGATTTCCAGACCTCCGGCTTCTTCCGCAATCCCGTCGGAACCGGGCCTTACAAACTGGAACGCTGGGAGGAAGGACAGGCCATCACCCTTATCAGAAATGACGATTATTTTAAAGGCCCGGCTCAAATTCCCTCGATTGTCTTTAAAATTGTTCCCGATGATAACGCCAAGGCTTTGCAGATGCAGTCCGGCGAGCTGGATCTGGCCCTGCTGGCGCCCAAGGACGCGGAGCGGTTCCAGAATCGGGAGGGATTTTCCATTTATCAGATGCAGACCTCCGATTATCGCGGTATCCTCTTTAATTTCCAGCATTCCTTCTGGCAGAAAAACCGGGACCTGATTCCTGCCGTCTGCTGTGCCCTCGACCGGCAGGCAATCCTGGACGCGGTGGCGCTGGGGCGTGGAATCACCGCTTACGGACCTTTGCAAAGAAATGTCTACAATTACAGCGATGTGGAACGTTACGACTACAACCCTCAAAGAGCTGAACAGATTCTTCTGGACGCCGGGTGTGTCAAGGACGCGGACGGCTTCTTTTACCGGGACGGGGAGAAAATCGGCTTCGTCATCAGCGTCGGGGCCGGGGACCAGGTGCGGCTCGATATGGCCCAGGCCGCCGCGCAGCAGCTTCGGGAGACGGGCATTGACTGCTCTGTGGATATCCCCGCCGTTGTGGATTGGGCCGGGCAGATGGCGTACCTGATCGGCTGGGGAAGTCCCTTTGACGCGGATGACCATACCTATAAAGTCTTCGGCACAGGCAAGGGCGCCAATTACTCCGGTTACTCCAATCCCTTGGTCGACCAATACCTTGCCCAGGCCCGTGAAACCGATGACCCGGCTTTGCGAAAAGAGGCTTACGCGAATTTCCAGAAAGCCCTTGCCGGCGACCCCGCCTTTGCTTTCCTCTGCTACGTGGACGCGGATTATGTCGCCGTGGACGGGCTGAAGGGGATTGACCGGAATACCGTAATGGGACATCACGGGGTAGGGATCTTCTGGAACATCACTGAATGGACCCTGGAGAAATAACCAAAAAACAGGAGGGCTTTATGGGAAATCTGCTGGAGATCCGGAATCTTTCTGTCAGCTTTGATACGCCGGAGGGGGAAATTCAGGCCGTGCGGAACGTCTCCTTTGCTCTGCGGGAAGGGGAAATCCTGGCCATTGTCGGGGAGTCCGGCTGCGGGAAGAGCGTCCTCTGCAAGAGTATCCTGAAGCTCCTGCCTGATATCGCCCGCATCAAACAGGGGCAGATTCTGCTGGAAAATACCGATATCACCTGGTACCGTGACGCTGATATGCGCAGGCTCCGGGGACGCGTCTTCTCAATGGTCTTGCAGGACCCTATGACCGCCCTCAATCCCGCTATGACCATCGGCGCGCAGATTGAGGAGGCCGTTGGCGTGCATCAGAAGACGACCAGAAACGCCCGGAGGGACAGAATGCGGGAATTGCTGACGCTGGTGGGACTCCGGGAAACGGACGCGGGCAGATTTCCCCACCATCTTTCCGGCGGGCAGAGACAGCGGGCGGTGCTGGCGGCGGCTTTGGCGGGAAATCCCAAAATCCTCTTCGCCGATGAGCCGACTACCGCCCTGGACGTGACCATTCAGGCCCAGATCCTGGACCTTCTGCGGGATATCCAGCGCAAACTCCATACCGCCATGCTTCTGGTTTCCCATGATTTGGGTGTGGTGGCGCGGGCGGCTGACCGGGTGGCTGTGATGTACGCTGGGAAAATCGTGGAAATAGGCGCTGTGGAGGATATTTTCTGCGATCCCCGGCATCCCTACACCTGGGGCCTGCTGCAATCCCTGCCCGCGTTCGCTTCCCCTGACAGCCCTCTTTACGCCATTCCCGGTATGCCGCCGTCATTGATCGACCCGCCTCCTGGGGATGCCTTCGCCTGCCGGAACCCTTACGCCCTTGAAATCGATTACAGGGAGGAACCGCCTATGTTTGCCGTGTCGCCTGACCACTTCGCCGCAACCTGGCTTCTGGACCCGCGCGCGCCATCCGTTACGCCGCCATTCTGCCATGACTGACGTCTTGCTGGATGTGCGGAGACTTTCCAAATCCTACCGGCTTCCTGGCGGCGGTTCCGTGGAAGCCCTGCACGATGTTTCCTTTCAGCTCCGGCGGGGTGAAATCCTTGGGCTGGTGGGGGAGTCCGGCTCCGGGAAGTCTTCCGCGCTGCGCTGTATCATGGGCCTCCTGCGGCCGGATGAGGGAACCATACTCTATCAGGGCGTGAATGTCTGGGATTCCCGGCAGAAACGCCGTAATCGGGAGCTTTTGCAGTCCTCCCGGCAGATCGTGTTCCAGGACTCCGCTTCCTGCCTGAATCCCCGCATGAATGTTGCCCAACTGATCGCCGAACCACTGGCCGTCCACCGAAAAAAGCTCCCTTACCAGCAGGCCGTCGCCTTGCTCAGCGCCGTGGGACTGGACGCCGCCTGCCTGAAACGTTTCCCCGGCGAGCTTTCCGGCGGGCAGAGACAGAGGGTCGCCATTGCCCGGGCCTTGTCTGCGAAACCCGCCCTCCTTGCCGCCGATGAACCGATTGCCGCCCTGGATGTTTCCATTCAGGCCCAGATCCTCAACCTCTTCCGGCGGCTCCAGCATGACCGCGGCTTCTCCATCCTCTTTGTCGCCCATGATCTTGCCGTAGTCCGCTGGCTCTGTCACAGGACTGCTGTGCTTTGCAGGGGCAGGCTGGTGGAACTGGCTCCGACCGAGGCCTTGTTCCGCGCGCCGGGGCATCCTTACACAAAAGCCCTCCTGTCCGCAATCCCCATCCCGGACCCAAGGCGCGAACGGGCCAGAATGCCGATTTCCTTTGACCCGGAGGACTTCCAGTGGGACGGGACCCTGCGGGAGGCCGAACCGGAACATTTTGTGCTGTGTTAAGGGGGTGTGACTGTGCGTCTCTTATGGTCCCTTTGCCGGAAATGCCTGCTCTTTTCTGCCAGCCTGCTGATACTCTCCCTGGCCGTCTTTTACGCCGCTCGGCTGGCTCCCGGAGACCCTCTGGCCAGCTATTACGGCGACCGTGTTGAACGGATGTCAGCCGATGAACGCGCCCGGGCGGAGGAACGGCTGGGACTCCATGAACCTATCCATACCCAGTACCTTCGATGGCTTGGCGGCGCGCTGAAAGGGGAGTTCGGGATTTCCTTCAAGTATAAGACCGGCGTGCTGGACGTGATTTCCGGCCGGCTGGTCAATACCCTCCTGCTGGGCGGCGGAAGTCTGCTGCTGATTTTCCTCCTGGCCCTGCCCCTGGGGATTTTCTGCGTTCGCTTCGAGGACCGTTGGCCGGACCGCCTGCTTTGCCGTCTGGGGGCCGCGGTCAGCTGTGTGCCGGAATTCTGGCTCTCCCTGGCGCTGATCCTGCTCTTTTCCGTGACCCTCCGGATCTTTCCCAGCAGCGGGGCGGGGCAGGGGACGCTGGACAGGCTCTGGCATCTTGTCCTGCCTCTGAGCGCCGTTACCGCGGGACACCTTTGGTATGCCGTCTTTCTGGTCCGGGGACGGCTTCTGGAGGAGGTCCGGATGGAATATGTCCTTCTGGCCAAATCCAAGGGGCTTTCCAAGGCTTACATCCTCTTCCGGCACTGCCTGCGGAATATCCTGCCCTCTTATCTCTCCCTGATGGCTGTCTTTGCGCCGCATATCCTGGGGGGAACCTACGTCGTCGAAATGGTCTTCTCCTATCCCGGCCTGGGCGCGCTGTCCTATGAGAGCGCAAGGTATCGGGACTATAACCTGCTGATGCTCCTTTGTATCCTTACCGGCGGCGCGGTCATGCTCTTTGGTATGCTGGCTCAGGCGCTGGGGGAGCTTCTGGACCCCAGGCTGAAACGGGAGGGGGACAGCCATGGATGATTTTGCCTTCGCCGCCCCCAGAGTCCCGGAAAGCACGCCTGAACCGTCAAGACCCGCGCCGCGCCTTCACTCGGACGCAATGCTGCTGGGCCTGATTCTCCTGGGCTGCTGCTGCGCGGACCTGCTGGCTCCCGGCGACCCTGGCTGGATGGACCTGGACCGCTGCGGACTGCCTCCAGGACCCGGCTGCTGGTTCGGCACCGACGCTATGGGCAGAGACCTCTTTTCCATGATCTGGCACGGGGGACGGGTCAGTCTGCTGATTGGCTTCGGGGCCGCCGCGCTTTCCACGGGGCTGGGAGTCCTGATCGGCGGTTTCTGCGGGCTGGCTCCCCGTTGGCTGGAGGCGCTCCTGAACCGGCTGACGGAAATCCTGCTCAGCGTGCCCTCTCTGCTCCTGACCGTGATGCTTCAGGCCGCGCTGGGGGACCCTTCACCCTGGAGCCTGGCCTTTGTAATCGGCGTTACAGGCTGGACGGGTACCGCCAAAGTCGCCGCCGGGGAGGTCCGCAGAATCCGGGGCTGTGCGTTCGTGGCCGCTTCCAGGGTCATGGGCGGCGGGTTCTTCCATATCCTCCGGCGGCACCTCGCTCCCAACTGCACCGCCGCTGTGCTCCCTATGGCCGTTATGAGCTTCAGCGGGGCCGTCGCTTCTGAAGCCGCTTTGAGCTTTATGGGCATGGGCCTGCCGGTGGAATCCGTCTCCTGGGGCAGTATCCTTTCCCTTTCCGGACAGGCTCTGCTGACGGGACAGTGGTGGCTGATCCTGATTCCCGGCGGCTTCCTGATTGCTGCCCTTCTCTGCGCCGCCAGTCTCGGAAATCGTCTGCGGGGAAGAGACGGGCGGCGGCACAGTTATCTTTAACTTCGCTTTTTCGGAGGTTCCTTATGACTTTACAGGACTTTTTTCAACAGCACCCCGATACCGCCCTTGCATTCTCCGGAGGCGTGGATTCCGCTTACCTCCTTTACGCCGCGTTGAACTGGGGCAGGCGCGTCCGGGCTTATTTCGTGCGTTCTGCGTTTCAGCCTGACTTCGAGCTGCGGGACGCACAGCGTTTGGCGGATGAGCTGGGGGCCAGCCTGACGGTTCTGGACGCGGACGTGCTTTCTGTGCCCCGGATTGCGGAAAACCCTCCGGACCGCTGCTATTACTGTAAACAGACGCTCTTCCGCACGGTCCTGGACGCCGCTGCCAAGGACGGTTTTCCTGTGCTGATGGATGGCACCAACGCATCTGATAACGCCGGGGAACGTCCAGGGATGCGGGCTTTGCAGGAACTGCGCGTCCGGTCGCCCCTCCGGGAATGCGGGCTGTCCAAGGACGATATCCGGCAGCTTTCCAGAGCGGCGGGGCTGTTTACCTGGGAGAAACCCGCTTACGCCTGCCTTGCTACCCGGATTCCCGCTGGGGACAGAATCACTGCCGAAAAGCTCCGGAATGTGGAAGCGGCAGAGGATTTCATGTTCTCTTTGGGCTTTTCCGATTTCCGGGTGCGGCTCCTGAACGGCTGCGCCAGGATTCAGATTCCAGAAGGACAGATTCCGCGGCTTCTGGAGCATAGAGAAGCGGTTCTGCGGGAATTCAGTCAGCTTTTCACGGCAGTCCTGATGGATTTGGAGGCGCGCGGTGAACAGTGAAATTCGGAAAATCCTGGAGGGCGTTCAAAATGGAAGACTGTCCGTGGACGACGCTTTGCTGAAAATCAAAATGGAGCCCTTTGAGGACATCGGTTATGCAAAAATAGACCTCCATCGCAAATCCCGGCAGGGCGCGGCGGAGGTCGTCTATGGCGCGGGGAAAACTCCCGAACAGATCAGCGGGATTCTGAACGTCCTGCGGAATCACGGGGACGGGCCGTTCCTGATTACCCGGATGTCTCCTGAAGCCGCGGAATTCGTAAAAAACAGGCACCCGTTGGATTACTTCCCGGATGCGCGAATTGGGGTTGTGGGGGACGTGCCCGCGCCGGATGGACTGGGGACCGTTGTGGTTGCTACAGGCGGCACAAGCGATTTGCCCGTTGCAGAAGAGGCCGCCCTTACCGCTCAGGTCCTTGGGAATGAGGTCGTCCGGCTTTATGACGTGGGCGTGGCGGGACTGCACAGGACCCTTGCCCATCTGGACGTAATTATGAGCGCCAGCGTGATCGTCGCCGTGGCCGGGATGGAGGGCGCGCTGGCCAGTGTGCTCGGAGGACTTGCCGACTGTCCCGTGATTGCCGTGCCGACCAGCGTGGGTTATGGCGCGTCCTTCCATGGCCTTTCCGCTCTGCTCTCTATGCTCAATTCCTGCGCAAGCGGCGTCTCTGTTGTCAATATTGATAACGGCTTCGGCGCGGGCTACCTTGCTGGAATGATAAACCATATGGCCTGAAAGGAGTCGCTTTTTATGAAAATCCTTTACCTTGACTGCGGTATGGGCGCCGCCGGGGATATGCTCGCCGCCGCTTTGCTGGAACTGCTCCCTGACCCGGAGGGATTCCTGGATCAGTTCCGCGCCCTCGGCCTGCCCGGTGTTGAGGTCCGTCTGGAAAAGGCTGTTAAGTGCGGGATCGCCGGGTCCCATCTCGCTGTTTCCGTCCATGGAGAGGAGGAGGTGTGTTTGGATGATTCCGATTGCGCCTGCCAGACTTTGCATGACCATGTTCAGACGCATTCCCATAAGATTGAACACGACCACACCCACAGCCATGAACACGCCCACGAACACACCCACAGCCATGACCACGAACACGCCCACGAACACACCCACAGCCATGACCACGAACACGCCCACGAACACCACCACACGCACAGCAGTTTGAACGATATTGCGCAGCTGGTCAATGGCTTGAATCTGCCTGAAAAGGTGCGGCTTGATGTGCTGGCCGTTTACAGGCAGATTGCTGAGGCTGAAGCAAAGGCCCATGATACCACTGTCGAATTGGTCCACTTCCATGAGGTTGGGGCTATGGACGCCGTTGCTGATATCACCCTCGTCTGTATGCTCCTTGACCGCCTCGCTCCGGATGAAATCCTTGCGTCTCCTGTGCGGGTGGGCTTCGGGCAGGTCCGCTGTGCCCATGGAGTCCTGCCTGTGCCCGCCCCTGCTGCCGCTTTTCTCCTTCGTGATGTGCCTGTCTATGCCGGGGATATCAGAGGCGAGCTTTGTACCCCTACCGGCGCCGCCCTCCTGAAACAGTTTGTGGACCGCTTCTGCGAAATGCCCGTTTTGAAGGTCAGGACGATCGGCTATGGCTGCGGGATGAAGGATTTCCCTGCCGCAAACTGTGTCCGGGCGATTCTGGGCGATTCCGATGAAGGGCAGGACCGCGCATCTCTGCTCTCCTGTAACCTGGACGATATGACCGGAGAGGAATTAGGCTTTGCAATGGAGCGGCTCCTGAATGCCGGCGCGCTGGATGTCTGGACTTCTCCCGTTGGTATGAAAAAATCCCGGCCCGGCGTTCTGCTCAGCCTTCTTTGTCCTGTCAATGACGCGGACGAATTTGCCGCCCTGCTTTTCCGTTATACTTCCACCCTTGGCGTCCGGGAAACCGTCGTCAGACGCAGAATGCTGGAACGTGATTTTGAAAGCCTCGATACACCCTACGGCGCTGTGAAGAAAAAACGGGCCTCCGGGTTCGGGACCAGACGCTGGAAGTACGAATTTGAAGACCTCGCCGCTGTTGCCCGGAAAGAAAATATCAGCCTCCGGGAAGCCGCCGCGCTTTTGGATGGAAAGAACCCGGATTGACCGCAATCTGTTTCTCTTGCCCCCTCACGGCCCCGGACTGACCGAAATCTGTTCCCTCCGGATGGCCCCCGCTTCCCGTAAGGCTGCCAGAAGCCGGCCGCGATCCAGGCCCTCCGGAAGCTCCGCTTCTGATTCCGGCGGCAGCGTCAGGCGGGGCAGGGGCGCGGTGTCGTCATACAGCCGCAGCAGTACCGGGTTCCGCATGGACAGGTCCAGACGGCGGTCAAACAGTACCAACGCCTCGGCGCCCTCCAATTGGTCCTTCGACGGCCCCAGCAGCAGCGATACGCCATATTCCCGCCGTAACTGCCGGCACAGCTCCTCACCGCCATAGGGAAGATCCAACAGTACGTACCGGTGGCGCAGACAGAGCTCTGTCACCGTCCGGACCACCTCGCCTGTCAGTACCCCTGCCGCTACCGCTACCCGGGAACCTGATACCGACAATTTTTTCCCTTCCAGGCCGCTCCGTACCCAGTCCGCTGAGATGCTCCGCCGCAGCGCCAAGGTTGATACCGGCCGCAGTCCGCTTTTCTCCAGGAGTTCCCCATGCGCAAAGTCCGCCGGCGGCACTACCTGCACGACGCCTGCTTTCCGGAGACGCTTCCCGGCCCACAGGATACGGCGGCGCATAACCGACGGGTGCGTGCTGACCGCCATCGACGCCTCCAGGAAACGCATCCTCAAGACGCTGCTCTCTTCCAGTTCCAGCCGCTTCCGGCCCTTCTGCGGCGTTTTCCATGTCAACAATCCTACCATAATAATAACCTCCCGCCTCATATGTATGGAACGGGAGGTCATTTTATGTTTTTTCTTATTTATTTCGAATAGTTGCCCCGGTCAGATATCCTTTCTTCAGCGGGTCTATCCGTACGCCGCCCTCTGAAACCTCAAAATGCAGGTGCGGCCCTGTGCTGTTGCCTGTGGAACCTGTCACGCCGATTACCTGCCCCTGACTGACCTGCTGGCCTTCCTTTGCAATCAGCTTGCTCATGTGGGCGTATAACGTCGTGTTGCCGCTGCCGTGGGAAATTACGATGTAGTTGCCGTAGGAACGGGAATACTCCGAAATAATAACCGTGCCCGATTTCGCCGCGTAGACAGAGCTTGTGTAGCCGACCCGTCCGATATCTGTCCCCTTGTGATTCGTCGACCCAATGCCCCCCGGCGACGCTCTTCCGCCTACCGTGGACGTGACGTAATGGCTGTTCACCGGCCAGATGTATCCGCCAGGGTTCGACGCCCCGGACGACGCTGGGACGCTGGTCGTGGTGTTGGCATTCTGTCCGTTTGCCGCCGCTGCCGCACGTGCCGCCGCCTCCGCTTCTCTTCGCTTGCGTTCCGCTTCCGCCTGCTCTGCGGCCAACTGACGGCTTAGCTGCTGCGCACGGGCCTGCACCGCGTCCGCTTCCGCGTCAAGATCGTCATATGCGTCCTCCTGCTCCGCCTGCTGTGCCCGTAACTGCGCAATCAAGGCGTTGGCCGCGTCACGCTGGTTATCCAGATCCGTTTTCTTGCTCACAAGCTGGGCCTTTGCTGACTCCGACGCCGCCTTCTGTTCCTCAAGCTGCGCCTTCGTCTCCGTGATCTCCGCCTGAATCTCCTTCAGATCCCGGATAACCCGCTGGTCAAAGTCCATGATCTCATTCACAATATCCAGCCGCCCCAGAAGATCCGAAAAGCTGTCCGCGCGGAACAGAACCGCCCAGTATTCCTCCGTGCCGTGTTCCTCCATTGCCCGGACCCGCTTGCAGAATAACGCGTACTGCTTCTCTTCCCGTTCCTCCGCGTCCGCAAGCTCCTCCTCCGTCTGCGTTATCATATCCGCATACCCGGCGATTTCCGCTTCCTTGTTCGCGATGTCGGACTCTGTAATCGAAATCTGCTGGTCCAGAAGCGTTTTCTTCTCCAGATTGCTGCCGATATCCGCCGAAAGCGCGTCTATCTTCGACTGAATTGCCTGCTTCTGCTGGTTCAGTTCCTTCGCTTCCTGCTTCAGCGCGTCTATCTGCGCCTGCGTTACCGCTCCTGCCGGGATGGGGATTCCGCTGCCAATCAGACAGAGCGCCAACAAGACCGTTAAGATTCTGAGAACCGACTGTTTCTTCATACATTCCTGCCTTTCTTCAGACTTGCAGATACTTCCGGATTGCCGAGAGGCTTCCGCCCACGCCGATGATGATTCCCGCCGCCCCAAATGTACACGCTACAGGCGCCCAAAGCCCCTCAAACGGAATTACGTCTATCAATTGCAGGGCGTCGTTGCTGCTGACTCCCTTCGACACCGCTTCATACAGCCCCCATTGCAGGAAAAACGCAATCGCAGAGCCCAGCAGACCCAGCATGAAGCCCTCATACACAAACGGCCAGCGGATAAATCCATTCGTCGCGCCCACCATCCGCATGATCGCGATCTCTTCCCGGCGGTCAAACGTGGTCAGCCGGATCGTGTTGGAAATAATGAACACCGAAACCACAAACAGCACCGCAATCAAAGCGATACACACCACAGACGCAACGTTCCGGACCGTGATAAAGCCTCCGGCCACGTCCTCATACGCGTTGATGCCTCCCACGCCCTCCGTGTTCCGCACCGCTTCCACCGTCTGGGAAATCAACTCCAGATCGGCAATCTTCAATGAAAACCGGTCCCGCAGAATTTCAGGGTCCAGGTCCTTGAAATACTCTTCGTCCGGATAGTCCTCCAGAAACTTCTCCATCGCCTCTTCCCGGCTGATGAACGTCACCGATGTCACATTCGGCACCGCGGCCAGCTTCGCCTCCAGCGCCTTGATCTGCTGGTCCGTGTAGTTCTCCTCGATAAAAGCCAGAATCTCGTTTTCCTGTTCCAGGTCTTCTAAAAGCGCGTTGGCGTTCACGGCTACCAGCGTAAAAGTCCCCATAATCAGCAGGCAGGCGACCGTGATTCCGATGGCCGCAAAGGTCATAAAGCCGTGGCTGAACATATTGGACAGGCCCTCGTGAAAAAAGTAGCCGAAATTATGCTTACCCATGGATGTGTCCTCCCACATAGCCGCCCACGCTGTCATTGATCACGCGGCCGGAATCGATGGTAATCACCCGTTTCCCGAAGTGGTCTACCAAATCCTTTTCATGGGTCACCACCACCATGGTCGTACCCAGTTCGTTGATCTTCACCAAAAGTTCCATCA
>ERZ778514.1238-NODE-1238-length-19896-cov-9.508140_pt1 | contig 19896 bp, 18 predicted proteins | sample MGYA00510344_ERZ778514 | MGnify/ENA primary metagenome ERZ778514 (study PRJEB29527, sample SAMN07138968) | mouse gut metagenome | material: feces | host: mouse | place: China:Nanjing | collected 2016-01-25 ...
GTTCTATCGGACATGTAACTCCAGCGCTAATCAATCTACTCTTAAAATCCTGAGCTAATACCATAATAAAATTGGCCTTATTAAGATTTTCTACAAGCCATATCTTATTGATATTACGAAAATTATTAAGATTAAATCCATGTATAAATATTGCAACTTTTACTCTAAAGAATTTCGCGATATTTAAAAATATGAAATCTCTTCTTAATGCATTATTTGCAATAGATGGATTTAACCATACAAAATCAGGACGATAGATACATATTTTGAATATAAATTTCACAATATCCCATGGTAACCAATATTTCCCGCTCCCGTTTTTATTAGACCGCTTCCCTATAGCATTATAAAAAACAGATTCTGACCAATAGTCCTTTAGTCCGGCGCAATGATTCGCAACTCCTCCCAAATTCTTATGTTTATAAGAGGGAGCATTAAGCAAGATTTTTAATTTAGCCATAATTAATTACTCTATAAAATAAATCAATGGGAATACATTTCCAGCATAAGTATTATTTAATCAATAATTATAGGCATCTAAATAATCATGAACCATCCGATCTATCGAATATTTATCAATCACATGATTGTAACCAGATTCAATAATTGGCAATAAATTGGAATATTCAGCCTTTATTTTCAATATTTTCTCAGCACAATCTTTATGGTCTTCTGGACGAAATCCAATTCCATACTTTCCTTCTCCCACAATCTCCCAAGGCCCCCCGGTCATTGGGACTAAGACCGGCAACTTGGCCGCCATTCCTTCTGCAACAGTTAATCCAAAGCCTTCATAACGGGCTGGATGACACATTAAATCATAATCTTTAAGATGATTATAAATATACTCTCTATCGCACAAGCCCTTAAAGTTAATTTGATTTTCCACACCTAATTTGCCTGATAGTTCTCTCAAATAATCCTCTGATGCTCCCGTACCAATAAAGTCGACAGAGACATCATCAATTCCCATATCATCCTTAAGAACTTTTATTGCCTTAATTAGAATATCTTGACCTTTCTTGTCATGTTCAATCCGAGCGACTTGTATGATTTTAAATGAACCAGATGTAATCCATTTCTCTTTCACATGAACCGAGCTAGTATCAATCCCATTAGGGATTGTATATGTCTTAATATTACAGCGAGATATTATATCATTTTTGACCGCTTCTGATATTGCAATAATCCCGGATAAATGTTTTGCATAAGTCATAGGAATATTCAAAGCATGAGCTGTATACCATATCTTCTTGCTCTTAAACAGAACCATCTTAGGCAATGTATAGGAATGCAAGTGTATTATATCAGGATTTATTTTAAATAGCTCGTAATTAAGTTTTATTATTGATGATATCGATGTGCTTGAGGGTCTTCTGCCTATAAGTATTATTTTCACATCATTATTAACTCTTGACAGAAGATCACGATCATATGAATCATTTACAATGATTAATGATACATCATTATTATCTACCTGCCTGTTGATAATATCAACAAGCATTGTCTCAGCTCCCCCGATATTAAAAGAATATATTATATGAACGATATTCATTCAATTGCTATTTAATATGAAACATTCTCTTAATACGACATTTTAACATATACCTACGAATTTGTCTGATAGTCGTATCGCCATCTACCGCTCCATATCTACGTAGTGTCGCCTCAATATCCTTGAGGAATTTTTCACCTCCGGTAGCTGTCTTGGTTTCTTCCCACATTCGGAATCCACCAAGTGGTTTTATATCATAATGATATATATTACCGTGCTCAAGCAACCTTAGCCATAAATCCAAATCCATGCAGTAATGGATTGTCTTATCTACATATCCAATCTTCTTTAAATGAGAGTTTCTGTAAAAAGACCCTTGTTGTATCAGGCTATAATTCTCATGAATCAACGTCTCACGAGAATTAATTACGATCTGTGGCGTACGAATAATATTCCCTAACCTATCAATAACATTTAATAGGCTCCCATAATAGATTGCTCCATCGGGGAACTGTTCTGCCAATCTTACAATTTGCTCAACACAATCAGAATATAGAATATCATCTGAGTTAAGCCAACCGACCAACTCCCCATCAGCTAATTTAAATCCTTTTGTTATGGCATCGCTTTGACCATTGTCTTTTTCATGAATTACAATATCTATTTTATCTTTGTATCGATTTACAATATCCATAGTCGAATCAGTAGAGCCTCCATCAACAATTATATATTGTATATTTTTATAGGTTTGAGATAAAACACTCTGTATGGTGGCTTCAATAAATTCAGCCTGGTTATAAGATGGGGTAATAATTGAAACTCGAATCATAATAATTATTTGATTAACTTTTCTGAATATGACAATTTGACAATGATAAACATAAATATCCAAAATGACACACTAATAATCGAGACTGCACAAAAAGACAATAATATCCATGAAATTAAAAAGGCATATCCGGATATTGAAAGCCGAGAATTCAGATGACTTAATAATCTAGATGATTTAAACCAAAGCATACAGAATATTAATCCGCCGACAAAGCCTAAACGCATTACAATTAGCGCCCATGCGATATCGCCGGTGTCAACTTGTATTGTTCTATTTCTTTCTTTATCCGGCAAACCGATATAAAACACCGTTGGAAAGGCTTCTTCCGGTAATGCCTGTAATCCGGTAAGAGTTTTATACGGAGTGCTCATTACATAAGCAGTCCGCTCAGCTAATAGCATTAATCGAAATTGCATATTGCCTTGAGGTTTATATGTGGATGAGGTACTCTGTACATCCTCTATACCCTCTGTGAATCTTTGGCGAAAAGCATCATTTGCACCTACCAAAACTACAAAGGCGATTCCCAAACCTGTAATTAATCCTATATTACGTTTTGATAATTTTAACTGACCTGTTTTGTATAATACAATAGCCAAACCTACGCAAATTGCAACAAAGGAGGATCTTGTTAAAGATAATATATATAGTGCGATAAGAATTATTGAGATAATGAGTTTCTTTTTTTCTGAAAAAGAGAAATAGCCACTCATCGTAAGAAGCAAATAGAATAGAGCAAACTCTGATGGGAAAGGCCATCGTTCAACATCCCCATACATAAGAACATCTTCACTAAAGATGCCAGTACCTAAATAGTAATCAACCGACCGAATAATTGTTGCATAAAATACGACATAAAACATCGTATTAATCGTCTTCTTCAGTACATTAATATCATAATATGCAATTAGCGGTGGTATAAAGGCATACATAAGCCATGACCTATATACTTTAAGAATGTTTATTATGGAAACTCCACTCAGAAATTCAATAGTACACTTAATAATAATAAAGGCCACCAAAGCATATACCAACCAACAAAGAGCATGGACTCTGACAGGGTATTTCCATTTATGCTTCTTTTTTGCACCATGAACTAACAATATCAGAAGAAGTACATATCCAACATCACTAACATTATGAGTTAATGGAATCTCTGAAATATTAGATCCAAGCAGAAAATAGTTTGAAAGAAGTGCAAACATGCATATGAATGCAATATGCAGTTTCTTTAAACTTATACTTATAATCCCAATAATAAGTAATAAAATATCCATTACACGGATTTAATCTGGATTCAATTCGAAATAATATAATTTGTATAAGTCAGCAATTATGCCTCAGTGATATTCTTGCAGCTATTGTCCTATATATAATACCATCTTTTATAAAATAAAGATGAAGAATTAAACAATATGCAATCACAATCAAGCCACTAATACATATTTTTATGATACTATTCATCGAACAAAAATATATGCCACTCAATATTACTGACAACGGAATCATCGTTATAATATTCTTGACAATTAATTTCCTTGGAAAACATAGTGGGCAAGTCTTTTTCAGATTTATTACTGAAGCAATCATTAGGAATGTCTCAGAGCAAATCCAGACAATTGCAGATCCAATACATTCAAGAGTATTAACTAAAAGAATATTCAGTATTAGACCTAATATAGCAGCATACATCGAATTTCGAAATATAATTTTATCTCGATTTAACGGCATAAGAGTCTGTATAATCAGTATCTGATTATATCCTACTACAAAAAACAATGGAGCTATAATCCTCATTGGCGTAATAGCTCCTTCATAACCGGAGCCTGATACTACATCAATTATTTCTGGCGCAAAAAATATTGTAAATATTATAATCGGAAAAACAAATGATAATAGTAGCTCTATACTTAATTTAAGTTGGTGATTAAATTCTTCAAATTTATGCTCTGCAATCAAACTACTCATTCTTGGCATCATAACTCCAGAAAAAGCTGTATTTATCGCAAGTATTATTGCGAAAAGTTTTGTTGCAGTAGTATAATATCCAACTTGGATATCCCCACATTTAAAGCCTAAATATGCCACATTGAATGTAGTATATAAAGAAATCATTATATTATATGCTCCGATAGTTACGAATGGCTTTAGATATGGCAAGATTCTAATATTATGAAACGAAAATTTCACAAACTTACGCGAATGAACGATATTTACAATCGCATTAAATACAATTAATAATACGCATATTAAATAGTATATTGGATAGTCACTCTTTTGCCTTACAAATACAAAAATAGCTATTATATATAGACACTTTGCTATTACCGAGCGTGTAGTAATATATTTAAAGTCCTCAATTCCTTTATAAAACCACTCAATTAGAAAACTATTAAAAATTAGCTTTAATAAGCCAAAAAGCATCAAACCCTTATTCTCAAAAAGCTGTGGAACAGAAAAAGTAATTATAACTAAAATTATACTTCCAATTACAGTAGTCACCAAACTTAATGTAATTAGACTACTAAATGTTGAGTTAAGAGCTATTGAATCGTGCTTAACCTTTGCTATCTCCCTTATGCCAGTAACCGACAATCCAAGAGTTGTAAATAGTATAAAATAATTTATTATACTATCAATAAAATTACATAGCCCAAATGAACTGACTCCTAATACCCTCGATATATAAGGATAAGTCAATATCGGAAATATAATAGTCGTTGTCGTTAGTAACGAACTATATATAAAGTTTTTTTTGATACTCGACATATTGACTAATAAGGACCTATCGTGAATGAATAACTTATAGCGCCGCCAATGAGATTTTTCAATTCAAGTCAGTACGTATAACATTATTAATAATTATCTTATCACTATTGCTAACACAATAAGACTTAACAGGTGTTGCTCTTGTTACGATACTCCCTAAGGCGAATATACATCTCTCTGGAGTTTTTACCGAGTGTAAGACTTTACAATATGCACCAAACCAATTATAATCGCCAATAATAATCTCACCACCCATTTTTTTAGTCTTGTTAGTTACAATATCCATTATTGGATGAAAGTTAGTATCAAGTATTAGAACATTCCAGCCTAAAGATGTACATTTCCCAACTTGAATACCATATACTGAGCAAATTTTTGCCCCAGCATTATTTCTAAAATCATCACCAAACACAACTGTAGCATCATGTCCGACAGACAAATAAGAATCATTCCCGATTCTACATTTCCCTCGAAATATTATTGTTCCTCCATTATTTTCATAAGAGAAACCATTATTTGGATAAATCAAACCATTTAAGAATCCTAATCTAATCATCGCAAATTTGACATCTCCCTCTATGATTATATTTCCTTGGCATCTTAAGAGATGTGGTTTATACAATATAATCGGCAATTTTATCGCTTGTTTGAAGGGTAGGTATTTGCAATTGAACCATATAGTCGGAATGATATATCTGATAATTCTACAAAATAATATAAAATTTGTTTTCATACAGACAATTTGATTATATATCAGCTTTCTTAACAGACTAAACAACTATATTACAGTTCGTTGATATTGAAGTAGAGGATGGTGAGGTAAGGGGTGTTGCTGAGGGTGATAGGGCGGTTACGACGACGGAGTCGGATACGAGAGAGGAATCTGGATTTATTGTTGTCACGGAATACTACTACATAGTAGACGTGGCTACCGGCAGATTGCATCTTTTCAAACATCATGGAGATAGTTTGGCGGAAGCGAGATATACGCATTTCAACAAATGACGGACTGGCCGGTGTAATACCCACTTCTATAAAGGTATATTTGCCGAATGGTGACTCGGACACTGCATCGAACATCAGTGTCATATCATTGACACTGAGCTTATAGTCGCGCATAATGTCGCCAAGCCCAAGCATGTCGCGCACTTTCTCGATGGCTCTTGCCTCGATTTCGCTAATTTCATGTCGTGTGATGGTCTGTTTTTGGGTGGCACCGTTGGGCGATGTGCCTTTTGCCGTATCGGAAGATTCCGAGTTTTTATCATCCTCCGATGTCGCGTCATCATCAGAAACACGTTCTTTTTGATTCTCTGCTTCTGCTGCAACTTCGGCTTCGATTTGCTCGATATCCTGTTTTTGCCTTACCTCTTCCGGTGTAGCTTTCTCAAGCATCTTTGACGTCAATTCCTGAATGCGTCGGTTGCTGTCGTCGGCCACATCTTTGAGTGATTTGAGTCTGCTGAGGCTCCGTTTGATACCGTGGGCTACATCCTGCATGGAGCCAAGGTTGGCCGAGGTGCTGAATGTAGCATATAGAGATACAACAATCGATACTACGGCGAGAACTATGGAAACGATGGCGGAGGCAAACGAGACGTTGTCCATCGCCGCATCGCTCACGCTCTCTTTGCTCAGACAGATTATGACGCAGAAGAGTATCGTAAGGAGTATTCCAATTATGCATACGAGATGCCACCAGTGGATCATCCCTCTTTTTTTGTCGTTTGTTCTCATCAACTGTGTCGGAGTGTGCGTTGGAGTCGGTCGATGTGGGCGCGGGCGCCTAGGTAGGGATATCGGGAGAGGTCGGGACGGAGGAGGAATGCGCGGGAGAGGATGTCGAGCATTGTGGCGCAGCAGTGTGCGGCTTCGGCGGGGTCAGTGGTGGCTGCTGAGCGCTGGCGCAGTATGGCAAATATGGCTGTCAGGCAGTCACGCTCGTCTGCGGATGGATAGGTGCCGTCGCCGTAGGTGGCGAGGAGTGTGCGGTAGCGCGCATCAAGCTCGGCCCATGTTGCGGTAGATGCGTCTATAGGCGGGCAGACAACAGATGTAGGCAGGATGCGGTTGCCGGATTCAGGGCACGGTGTAGCTCCATTGGCACAGGCACGTCCTGAGTTTATATCGGTATGCGGAGTGGTGGCCATGGCTGTTCAGGCATTGTCCCCCACTCCACGGAGGAATTTCTTTGGCACTTCGGCGGTGACTACCGCGCTGATGCCGGTTATGCGTACTATGACTCGAAAACTGTCGCTCCCGGCTTTTTCTATTATGCCTACATGTCCTGAGAAATTTCCATCGGTGATTATTACCGTATCGTTGATTTCCAGTCCGGGAGGATTGTCGCCGGCCTTTGGAAAGTACAGTTTTAGGGTGTCGGCGCCGACTCGGGCAAGGAGCATGAAGGTCATCATCTCGGTGTCGGAGATGATGGCGGGGCTTTTCTCGCCGGTGCGGTATGAATAGACGTATGCGTTGCTGCCGAGATGGCGCTTTATGTCTCGCGCACGGGTGACGGTGGCGCGGAAAAAGAGCATCGGCTGCATCACCTTGTCGCAGCCTTCAGTGACGGCTGAATCTCCGCTGAAGGGGATGTATACGTCGTCGGGCTCTATGCCGAGTTTTGCCTTGGCAAGGAGCAGGCGCTCTTTTATTTCTGTGGGAGCGGTGGTGAAGCATCGCGCTCCATACCAGTGGTTTGTGGAGTTTTCGATGGTGTTGGCAACGGCATAGTATACCTCCTGAATATCGTCGGCGGAGATTGACTCGTCGGCTTCGGAATAGCGCAGGATGGCAACGTCGCTGTTGTTGACAGCCGAGGCTATTACCGTGGCCGGGACTCCGGCGGTGCGGGCCAATGCAACCCACACATCAGCCGATGATTTTGGGAGGAGGGGATGGCGCAGTGAGAGTGTCGCACCAATGGCATCGAGACATTTCGGGTAGCTGTCATCGGCAAGAGTCGAGAGGCATTGGGAAATGCTGACTCCGAACTCTTCCTTGAAATGCCGTATTACAGACAGTGCCTGTGACGGTACACTTATTGAGACTCCGGTGCGCAATGTGGAGCGACCGTTCGTCTCGATAGCACTAAGTGCCGCAGGGAGCTCTTCTATGTCGATCCCGCCCAGCAGCGTGCTGAGAATGAATATTCGTCGTGCTTTTTCAAGCGCCGGATGGGTGGACAGTGCTGTTGTGTCCTTGATCTTGCGGAAGTCGGCGGGGGTGATGTGGCGTGTGTCGCTCTCATTTTTGGAGCCGACACCGGCAAACGCTTCTTTTATCGCCGGGCGGTATTCCGGCCCGAGATAGGAGTTTAGCAGCGAGCGCAGACTGCGCAGATATTGGGATATGCTTCCGGGAGAAAGTCGGTCGGATAGGTGTGTCCGGAATCCTGCAATGTATTTTCCATCAATTTCGGAGGGTGTCAAATACCCCCCCCCATATACCCTAATTGACTTTAATACAGCAAGATACAACTTTTGAGACTTCTCGGAATAATTTTCTTCGACATATCGTTCGAGATTGCCGACCGAGATTTGCTCTGCTGTTGTGACAGGAGGGTACATAAAAATTAAACCGCTTGATTTAGCGGCAATTCTTTCTCTCCCCCACAAACCATACGGAATTGAGTGGGGTGACTGGTGTAATAATGATGGATGAGCGTGTAATCACAGATAACACACATAGAATCAAAGCATAATATCAGAAATACCTCTGCTGCATTTGCCGGATAAAGGCCGATTCTTTTCTGCAAAGTTAAGCCAAATATGCGATTCAGTCAAATTTAATGGCATATTTATAGCCGGAATAAGTATAATGGCTTGAATGCCAAAGGCTACAGATTGCCTGCGGTTAAGCTGCAATCTGTAGCCTTGGATAAATGTCGTGTGCCGATTATTATTCTACCGTCCAATGCTCGCCTGCGAGAATCATCGAACGGAGCGTATCAAATCCTTTCTTTGCCCGAACGTCGGCAATCTGAGTGTCAATCTCTTCATTGTAGACCGGAGAGTCGACATCCCTGATTACACCGATGGCGAGCGGTAGCTCCTGTCCATCCATCATGGCAAGCTGCTGGTGGAGGAAGTTTGACTGTGTATGTGCGTCGTGCACAAGCACATCGTCGATAGTGTAGCCGTCTTTGCCAAGTTCGACGGCTTTCAGATAGAATCCATCACGCACAAGTCCGCGGTTCATCTCCTTGCCGAAAAGCATTTTCTCGCCATGGCGCAGATGGATAGTGCGGTCGGCTCGATATTCTCTGTCAGTGATATGATTGTGGATGCCGTTGTTGAATATCACACAGTTCTGAAGCAACTCTACGACAGATGTACCACGGTGGCGTCCGGCGGCAACCATTACCTCCTGCGAGGTGGCAAGCTCCATATCGATTGACCGGGCGAAGAATGTGCCTCGCGCGCCAAACACAAGTTCTGCCGGTATGAATGGATCCTCTGTTGTGCCGTAAGGCGAAGATTTGCTCACAAATCCACGGTCGGATGTGGGAGAGTACTGCCCCTTTGTCAATCCATAAATCTTGTTGTTGAGCAACAGTAGATTTATATCGACATTGCGGCGCACGGCGTGGATGAAGTGGTTGCCGCCGATAGCAAGGCCGTCGCCATCACCGGATATCTGCCATACCGTCATATCGGGATTGGCAACCTTGAATCCGGTAGCAATTGCCGCGGCCCGCCCATGGATAGTGTGGAATCCATAGGTATTCATATAGTACGGCAGGCGGGAGCTGCATCCGATACCGGATATTACAGCTGTCATATGCGGAGCTACTCCAATCTCGGCCATGGCCTTGTGGAGGACATTGAGAATAGCATGGTCGCCACAACCGGGACACCAGCGTACCGGTTGGTCACTCTTGTAGTCGGCGGGAGTATATTGCTTTGTATCCATTGTTACTAAAGTCTTTTTTAATTAAGGGACTATTTGGCGAGAATTTCCTTCACACCGGCTACTACCTCGCTAATCAGGAACGGCTGACCCTGAATCTTATTTATGCGTTTAATCTGAAGCCCGGGATTACGGCTCTGGAGGAAATCGGCAAACTGACCGGTATTGAGTTCGGCACAGATTACGGTTTTATATCGCGAAAGTACCTCATGTGTATTGCGCGGGAGGGGATTGATATATCGGAAGTGGGCAAAATCAATCTTACAACCCTCCTTTACGAGTTCCTCGGCGGCAGTGCGCAGATGGCCGTAAGTACCACCCCACCCGATTAACAAGGTGTCGGCGTCGCCACATCCGATTACTTCAAGTTCAGGGATATCGTCAGCGACGCGCTCTACCTTTTCGCGGCGGGCATATACCATCTTTTCATGGTTTACAGGGTCGATGGACAATGCTCCTGTGTTATAGTCTTTTTCCAAACCTCCGAGACGATGGGCCAGACCCTCGGTGCCCGGGATAGCCCAATAACGTGCCAAAGTGTCTTCGTCGCGAAGATATGGTCTCCACGATTCACGCAGTCCGTCAGGAACATACCGGGGATTAATCCTGGGGAAATCTTCTGCATCGGGTACACGCCAAGCGCTCGAGCCATTGCCGATGAATGCATCCGAAAGCAGTATTACGGGAGTCATATGCTCAATGGCTATCCTCGCAGCCTCAAAAGCCATAGTAAAGCAATCGGTAGGAGAAGCCGGTGCCACGACAACAACAGGAGACTCACCGTTGCGGCCATAAAGGGCCTGCATGAGGTCGGTCTGTTCGGTCTTTGTCGGAAGACCGGTAGAGGGACCGCCACGCTGCACATCTATAATAACAAGAGGCAATTCTGCCATAACAGCCAATCCGATACCCTCACTCTTCAATGCCAGACCGGGGCCGGATGTCGAGGTGACACCGATATTCCCGGCAAATGAAGCACCGATAGCAGCACAAACGCCACCAATCTCATCCTCCATCTGTATAGCTTTGACTCCCAGGTCGCGGCGCTTGGCCAACTCATGAAGGATATCAGTAGCCGGAGTTATAGGGTAACTTCCGAGGAACAGAGGACGGCCGGCTTTTTCAGAAGCCAGAATCAAGCCCCAGGCAACAGCCGTGTTGCCATTGATATCGGTATATACTCCCGGGCGCACAGCCTCTGACTCAATGCGGTAGGTAGACACTCCGGCATGGATATTCGCTCCATAGTCATATCCGGCACGTATTACTTTCGCATTCGCCTCAAACACCGCCGGTTTCTTGGCAAACTTGTTGTGAAGATGATGGATTGCAGCATCAAGCGGACGATCGAAAAGCCAGCATACGAGACCAAGGGCAAATATGTTTCTGCATTTAAGTACCGATTTATTGTCAAGTCCGGAATCTGCAAGCGCAGCTTTAGTCATTGACGTAACGGGCACTTCGACCACCTCGACCTTAAGGTCCAGTTCGGTGTACGGATCAGATGTCTCAAATTTAGCTTTCTTCAGGTCACTCTCCTTGAAAGAATCAATGTCGACAATTGCCACGCCTCCCTTTTTAAGATGCTTGACATTCTGCTTCAATGCGGCAGGATTCATTGCAATAAGGACGTCGGCCTTGTCGCCGGGCGTATGCACTCCGATACCAAGGTTTACCTGAAACCCGGATACGCCACTGAGCGACCCTTGAGGAGCGCGTACTTCGGCAGGATAGTCAGGGAATGTCGACACCTGATTACCGACACCAGCCGATACATTTGTAAAAATGTTTCCGGCAAGCTGCATACCGTCGCCAGAATCACCGGAAAATCTTACTACCACCTTATCAATGGTCTTTACATCAGCTTTTTCTAACATGATGGTCTATTATAGTGTGTATTAATTATCTTGTTTTGCGCAATTCAAAACGTATGGCCTGACCTCGGGTCTCTGCAAGAATCTTTCCGTCGCGCCATACAGGTTTACCGTCGACCCATGTCGCAATCACCTGATTATGGAGAGTAGTTCCGGCAAGCGGAGTCCATCCACATCGGCTGAGCGCCATATCATCGGTCACGGTATAGGATGTGCCGGTACGCACTACCGCTATATCGGCCGCAAATCCCTTGCGCAAAAAACCACGACGTCGTATACCGAACAAACGCGCGGGAGCATGGCACATTTTTTCTACAACAAGCTCGCGTGTGAATATACCCATATCCGCCATCTCAAGCATCACCGGGAGAGAAAACTGCACCATTGGAGCTCCTGAAGTTGCGGTAAGTGCGTCGCCTTCTTTTTCCGCAAGCAAATGAGGAGCATGGTCGGTGGCCACGATGTCAATACGCCCGTCGGACAACGCCTTGCGCAGTGCATCACGGTCAGCCGACGTCTTGATGGCCGGATTCATCTTTATCCGAGCGCCAAGACGTTCATAATCCCGGTTACAGAACCAGAGGTGATTAACTGAAACCTCTGCCGTAATACGCTTATCCGCCAATGGACGATTTGAAAACATCGCAGCTTCCTCCGCAGTACTCACATGCAGCACATGCAGGCGGCTACCATACTTACGAGCCCGTCTAATAGCTTTCCCGGTACTGAGTATACAAGCCTCCCGAGAGCGGATTTCCGGATGAAGAGCAATAGGGACTCCATCCGGATACTCGGCAGAAATACGTTCACGGTTAGCACATATGGTGGCTTCATCCTCTGAGTGTACGGCAATAACAGCCGGTACACGCGCGAAAATTCTATTTAAAGCCTTCTCGTTGTCAACAAGCATATTTCCCGTAGAAGATCCGAGAAACAGTTTCACACCCGGACATCTTGTGAAATCGGTTTTCAGAAGAGTGTCCAGATTGTCGTTTGTGGCTCCTATGAAAAAAGCATAGTTCACCGCAGACACTTCCCTACCTCGCATCAGCTTGCTTCGTAATGCATCGGTCGTTACTGTCGGAGGTTTAGTGTTGGGCATATCCATGAATGAAGTGACACCTCCGGCGGCGGCAGCCTGCGATTCAGTAGCGATATCACCCTTATGTGTCAGCCCCGGGTCACGGAAATGAACCTGGTCATCGATAACGCCGGGAATTACAATACATCCGCCGGCATCAAATGAATCGGTACAGTTTGCTATAATTTCATTGGCAGGTGTACCATGACAGACCCTACGTATTATTCCACGGTCATCAAAAATCAGATATCCCTTGAAACTATGGCCTTCGTTTATGATAGTCCCGTTATATATTATTGTACTGTTCATTTTCCCGGATATTTTCTAAACCAACTGTCAATCTTCAAGCGTATCACACCAAACATAGCCTCCGAGAATATTCCCGAACTCATCTTGCTTGTTCCCAGCACCCGATTGACAAAAATTATAGGCACTTCTTCGATACGGAAACCCAACTGCCGGGCGGTGAACTTCATCTCAATCTGAAACGCATAGCCCTTAAAGCGTATTTTGTCAAGCTCCATAGCCTCAAGAACACGTCTCCGATAGCATACAAATCCGGCAGTAGTGTCATGTACCGGCATACCGGTAATCAATCGGACATATTTTGATGCAAAATATGACATAAGAACACGGCTCATCGGCCAGTTCACTACATTCACCCCGGTGACATATCTCGACCCTACCGCAACATCCGCACCATTAGCGCATGCAGAATACAGTTTCTCCAAGTCAAGAGGATTATGCGAGAAGTCCGCATCCATCTCAAATATATATTCATAACCATGTTCAAGAGCCCAGCGAAATCCGGTTATATACGCGGTGCCGAGTCCGAGTTTGCCGGAACGCTCAATTAAGTGAATGCGTCCCGGATGCTCGGTCTGTTTGCTCTTCACAATGGCGGCAGTGCCGTCAGGCGAGCCGTCATCAACTACAAGGACATCCATCGGAGTCGCCAGTGAAAGTACAGCCTCTATGATGGTGGCGGCATTCTCACACTCATTATAAGTAGGTATGATAACTACCGAGGTGGATTCTGACATTGTTATAAACTTATTCTCAGTTAGGTAATGGATATGTTGATTGCAGCTGCGAGATTTATACTTGCAGACAATCTGTTTATACGAGAAGAGCAAGTGCGTTTTTTATGCGCTCCATAGCTTCACGGATATTGTCGTCGGATGTGGCATAGCTCATACGGATATACCCCGGAGCACAGAACGCAGATCCGGCAACAGTTGCCACGTGTGCTTCCTGAAGCAGATACATGGCCAAATCCGAATCGTTATTTATGACATAATCACCATTGCGTTTGCCAAAATAGCTTGAGACTTCCGGAAAAAGATAGAATGCGCCCTGAGGTTCGTTGACTTTCCACCCCGGGATTGTACGCGCAAGTCCGACAATGAGGTCGCGATGACGCTCAAACGCCTTGCGCATATCCTCAACACACTCCTGTGGTCCGGTATAGGCAGCCTCAGCAGCTTTCTGGGCTATAGAACATGCTCCTGAAGTGTACTGGCTTTGCAGTTTGGAGGTAGCCTTCGCAAGCCACAGCGGAGCGGCAAGGAATCCGATACGCCATCCGGTCATAGCATATGCTTTTGACACACCGTTGACAATAGCAGTACGGTCGGCAATAGCTTCAAATGAAGCCATGGAAGTAAAGGAGCCTGTAAAGTTGATGTGTTCGTAAATCTCATCCGACAGCACCAATACATCAGGATAATCGTCAAGCACATCAACAAGAGCCTGAAGCTCCTCGCGGCTATACACGCTTCCGGTAGGATTGCTTGGCGAGTTGAACATTATAAGGCGTGTGCGCGGGGTTAACGCTGAACGCAACTGCTCCGGAGTAATCTTAAAATCATTCTCAATAGTAGCAGGAACCTCTACGCTCTTTCCTCCGGCGAGATTTACCATCTCTACATAGCTTACCCATGCAGGAGTAGGAATCACCACCTCGTCGCCAGGATTTACTACTGCGAGCACTACGTTGCATAACGACTGTTTTGCTCCGCCACTGACAACAATCTGTTCCGGAGCAAAGTCAATGCCATTCTCTTTCTTAAGAGTTTCAGATATTGCCTTACGCAATGACATATATCCGGGAACCGGAGTATAGAAAGAGAAATTGTTGTCAATAGCCTTGACAGCGGCAGTCTTGATATGGTTAGGTGTGTTAAAATCGGGTTCTCCAACAGAGAGATTGATAACATCCACGCCCCGGGCCTTCAGTTCCTGACTTTTCTGCGACATGGCAAGGGTCTGTGAAGGAGCCAACGCATTTACACGGTCTGAGATATGTTCCATCATTTGCTATTGTTTATATTGTTATTTTTCTATTCATTTCAAGACATTATATGCAAAAGTATAAAATCTTAAGCATAATTCCAACATTTTGCCATCGTATACTTTAATTTTCCATCTCAGATATGGTGGATTTCTTTGATGTGCGTTGCAACGGCAAAGTATAGCTCACAGAGAATGCTCCAGAAAAAAGTGACCCATCTGTTCCAAATCCTGGTATGTACCATGGATCTCCATAAAGATGTGTACCCTGATGCAATAATTTGTGTACACGCAATTCCCATCCAAGGGATATATTACGCCATATCTGGACACGTAATCCAAAAAGAAATTCAAAATAGCCCGCTGTGGCATGCTGAGAAGGAACGCTCAATGTGGTTGATTCGTCCCAATAGCCGTTTACCGCAGTGACATCCTCAATTCTATAGCTAAACGAAGATATTCCATAACGAAGGCCAAGATATACTGAATAATCGGGAGTCGAGTTATATAGGAAATTGTAGTTAAGCCCGATTTTAAAGTATGGAGCCATGCCTGATTTATAACGATAACTCTCGTCCTTCGGCATATAGTCGGCCATACCGAGACCAAATTCCACAATTGGTTTAAACCAATTGTGTATACTGAGTTCGGCCCATACACCCCCTACTCCATATTGTTGACCGGCAAGACGTGCAAGAGCATCCCAGGCATTTACTCCGACAGATACGGCTGCAAACCGGGGATAAACCGTAGGAGGAGCTTTCACGGTAATGGTGTCGTGATATTCCACTCCGGATATGGTATCGACAAGAACCACACGGCCCTCCATGTCATGCGTTTCAATCACACTGACCGGTCGTACAGGTGTCTCACCCGGTTTTACTTCTTTTACCACAGGAGTCTCAGTCTCCGGACGTTTATTCTCAGGATTGGCTACAGGCGTGATACGACGTTGTGCCATGGTCGTTACGGCGAACATGGCACACACAAGTATCAATATGTGGCGTATACTGCTCATAGCATATTTCTATTTGCTGAATCGACAGAATCGTCCGTGTTTTCGGAGTCATCGGTATCTTCCTCCGGCGGCTCGGTATATGTTCGGAAGAATATTCTTATTGTCTCTCTGTCGGTGTTGGTAATATTCACATCAAGCAGTGCGATTGAGTCAATGAGATGATAAGTAGATGAGAATTCCTTGACCTCATACTTATACATTGCACCGCATTCTTCGGATGCGAAATATGGGAGACGGTTATATCGGAATGTCAAGGTATCATTGAATGCGGAATCATCAATACCTCTGGAGTGATAATGTATATAAAACTGAGTCTCATCATGTTCGGCACGAAATGGCAGATACACCTCCGATGCCGACGCATTATTGATAATCAAGGAATCGTCGGGTGCGTCTACGCCCCCCAACGATATCTTGTTTACGGATATCGGAGACAGAGTCGTATACGAATAAAATCCGGCCAACGGGATGGAACTCTTGTTGTCAGTACATCCGGAAGAGTTACACCCCGATAGCAGAGATATGCCTGAACATGCAGCAAATATTACTATTGCCTTATATTTCAATAAACACCCCATTTTACTACCTGATCAAAAGGCTTGCGATTTTTCATAGGCAATGAAGCTGTAGGGTCAGGATAACCCAGCGGAATTATCGCAATCGGCTCAATCCCTTCAGGCAGTCCAAGATCCGCAGTCAGACGAGCCGCGTCGAAGTTGCAAATCCAACATGTGCCAAGATTCATTGATGTTGCGGCGAGACACATGTGTTCTACAGCAATGGCTACATCAATATCGGTATGGTCTTTACCATCTGTAGGTCGCTTCCAGGCCTCGTCGTGCCGTCCTAAAGCTACAATAAACACAGGAACATTCTTTACCCAGTCGCGGCCATAACTTTCTATTACTTTTCCACGCAAAGGGTCTGTGTCAATCACAAGGAATTCCCAAGGCTGACGATTACATGCGGAAGGTGCGAGACGCGCCGTATCAAGGACAGCGGCAATCAAGTCGCGACCTACCGGTTTGTCAAGATACTGGCGGCAGCTGTAACGCTGCTTAACCAGATTATATAATTGAGGATACATATTCTAATATTTTATTGGTTATTATTTTTTTATCGTACTATTTCTTCCTCTATCTCATAATGATTCCGTCCGGGAGAATTTCTTACGACAAGCTCACCTATGAATCCGGCAAGGAAAAGCTGAGAACCGAGTATCATTAACGTAAGAGCGAGATAAAAGTATGGCGAATCAGTTACCAGACGATAATCAAGTCCATGATGCATATTGTAAAGTTTGGAGAACCCCACAACAGCCACAGCTATAAAGCCGAGCAAAAACATCAGTGAGCCAAGCAATCCGAAAAAGTGCATCGGCTTAACGCCAAACTTTGATGTAAACCATAGTGTGGCTAAATCAAGATATCCATTTACGAAACGGTCAAGTCCAAACTTTGAAGAACCATATTTGCGGGCCTGATGATGAACTACCTTTTCTCCGATTTTGCAAAACCCGGCATTCTTCGCAAGATACGGTATATAGCGATGCATGTCGCCATATACCTCAATATGCTTAACCACTTTTGATCGGTACGCTTTGAGTCCGCAGTTGAAATCATGCAGATTGTGAATGCCACTTACTTTGCGTGCGGTGGCATTGAACAGCTTGGTAGGTATTGTCTTTGACAGAGGGTCATAGCGCTTCTGCTTCCACCCACTGACAAGGTCATAGTCCTCCTCGGTTATCATACGATATAGTTCCGGTATTTCATCCGGACTATCCTGAAGATCCGCATCCATAGTAATCACGACATCTCCTTTCGCACGAGCAAATCCGGTATTTAATGCAGGAGACTTGCCATAGTTGCGGCGAAAACATACTCCACGGACTGACGGATTCTTTTGGGAGAGCCTCTTGATTACATCCCACGAATCATCGGTCGACCCATCGTTAATAAAAAGTATTTCATAGGAGAAACCGTTGTTTTTCATAACTCGGTCAATCCACGCCTCAAGTTCAGGAAGGGATTCGGCTTCGTTATATAGAGGTACTACGACAGATATGTCCATTGACTTTGTTATATTAAATTTATTTTTTTTGTTTATGAACTCTTGGACTCACTTTTGTCAACTGCACCAGCCACGACATCAACATGGATAGAATCGAACCGGAAAATACAATCAGCCACAACATATCGACAGTGAGTTCAATTGGCTTAGGCAAGAGCTTTTGGTCGCGGGCTGCGGTAAGCATATCAGCGGCATCCTGAGCCTGCTGCATATCCATGGATGAATACATGTCGATAAGAGTGTCAATTCTGCTGTCAAAAAAAGTAGGGTCAATCCAACGCATATATATCATTGCCACAATCGAGGCAATCAAGCCGCCAAAAAAGAATATCGAGATACCTTCCATCCATAGAGATGAAAAAATGGTAGTGCCGTTGTCAGACACATAGCTTTTACGCAACATGAAGTATATACATGGAGGCACTCCAATAATCATAAGCAGTCCTATCAAGGCGCAGACAAGACTGCTTACCGAATATGACGTAACAAAAAACAGAACCGACAGGTAAATACCAAACCAGGCACCCCAGTCAGCACCACGCTTATATGGCGAATGTGATTTTAGAGTAGAAGAGTCCATACAGGTACAAAGTTACTCAAATTATTAATATAGCACTCACCTTTCGGTTAATTTGCATAAACGACAGATTCGGTCAATCCTCAAAAAGCGACTTTATAGCAGATATATCGGTGTATGCGGTCTGGTCAGGCCGACATGGCACGATTGAGGCATATCCACGGTCAGTCCAATAAAGGTCAGTGTCACGAGCATCCGGTTCTGCGTTGTGGAAACGACCTGTGAGCCAGTAGTATGGTCGATTATGAGGGTCGGTGTACTCAGCATATTCCTCAGTCCAGTATCCTTCGGCTGCACGTGCAGTCTTTATTCCGGCGACTTTGTCACATTTTGGAATATTCACATTCAGACATACGCCTTTTGGCAAGCCTTTTTCCATCACACGACTTACAACCTCCTCGACGACAGGCGCACATGCTGCAAGTGATGCATTCTCATCATGACTATGGTAGGAGAAGCCAATTGCGTCGGCTCCCAACAAACACCCTTCGAATACAGCACCCATAGTGCCGGAATACAATGCGTTTATCGCTGAATTAGAACCGTGATTTATACCAGCCAACAGCATGTCGGGATGCATATCTTTAAGCACTACATGTACGGCAAGTTTGACACAGTCAACCGGTGTGCCATTGACACTGTACATCTCCGCACCATTATAATCCGGCAGACGAGTGATGCGCAACGGCGAATTTACCGTAAGAGCCGATGACTGCCCACTACGGGGACCATCGGGTGCTACGGCTATGATTCGTCCTCGTCCTGCAATATAGTCAATCAGTCGGTGTATACCGGGTGCATTGATTCCATCGTCATTAGACACCAGAATCACAGGGAGTTTATCTTTGTTCATATCATTCATAATCAAATTATAGCAATACGAATATCTGTAGATGTATTGATGACAGCTTAAAGCGCTTCTCAATTTTTCTGCGAATATAGCAATTTTTCTCAAAACAACTTGATAAATA
>ERZ778514.1282-NODE-1282-length-19362-cov-5.969182_pt1 | contig 19362 bp, 18 predicted proteins | sample MGYA00510344_ERZ778514 | MGnify/ENA primary metagenome ERZ778514 (study PRJEB29527, sample SAMN07138968) | mouse gut metagenome | material: feces | host: mouse | place: China:Nanjing | collected 2016-01-25 ...
ATTTTGGAATATAAATATACAACTTGCTTATATCGAACTAACGTTATCTTATATAGTCACAATCGATAAAAAACAAATAGATTTGTTGTTTTATTCTCGACTTATCCGTATATTTGTAAATACGTTCAAACATCAATTTCTTAAACTAATAAATAATGAAAAGACAACTTCGTTTGCTGCTAACCATTACAGCATTGCTTATTATGAATTCTGAACAGATATGTGCACAAGGTGAAATGGCACTTATAATCAAGGATAAGGTAAACCTGAGATACGCTCCAAGCGCCAAAGGAAAAGTACAATGTCACGTATACAAGGGTATAATGCTGGAAATGACAGGAAAGGAAAACGAATGGATAAAAGTCAAAAACTTCCAGGACGAAACTGCATACGTAAATGCAAGTCTTGTAAAAATACTAAAACCTTCTCTACTACCTGACAGTTTCTTCAAGGACAATTCATATAATCCATACGGAGGACAACTTGATGACATACGCATCGATGGAGCACTTAGCATATCGGTAAAAGGCAAATACGTTCTTCTGTCCACGATGTGGATGCGTTATGATGCCAAAAATGATAGGTTTCTTCCTGCAGAATATAACGACATTATAGCCGTGAGAAATGCAGGAAAGCTTATTATGAAATACGATGTGAACACTTTAAACTTCAATGAATGGAACCCTGAAGACGTAAGCATTGAAAAGCTTTTAAGCAATGGGGATATTTCTCTTATTGAAGGAAGTGATAATGTCGTATTCTACAATGATGGCATGAAATTACTGCGTATACGGCACATGGCTTACAAAGTGGGTGAACCGATTGAATGAAAATAAACACCAGTAACAGAGGAGGAGCGGTAAACGGGGCTCGAACCCGCGACCCCCAGCTTGGGAAGCTAGTGCTCTACCAACTGAGCTATTACCGCGAAGAAATAAAATCCATGTGATATGGAGCCGATACCGGGACTCGAACCCGGGACCTATTCATTACGAATGAATTGCTCTACCAACTGAGCCATATCGGCAAAGAACATATAAAGCAAAATGCGCTTTACTGAATTGCGATGCAAAGGTAATATTTATATTTTAAATAACCAATTCTAAAGCAGTAAAAACTCCGTTTTAACTTATTTTAAGTACACATGTGACCTGTTATAAATTACTAATGCAACACTTTCACTTTACTGCCTTAGAATTGAGAATATGGCGAGAAAGGACTTTACACCGTTATTTCTGCCGAACCGAAGCAACGGTGATGTTCTTCATCATACACAACACAGAACTGTCCGGGAGCCACTCCCTGTATGAGTTCCTTTGCATGTACGACGTATGAGCTTTCCCCTGTTTTCTCCAAATATGCGGGATGATACTCCGGGGTATGACGTATCTTGAAGGTTATGTTTGTCATATCCACAGGCTCCGTTAAGAAATGGAAATCATGTATTGGAAAATCTTTCTTATAGGCAGTGCGCGGCTCAAACCCCTTGCTTACATAAAGGATGTTTTCCTTAACGTCTTTCCTGACAACATACCATGGTCCCCCGCCGAAACCAAGTCCGTGTCTCTGACCAATGGTATGGAACCACAGTCCTTTGTGCATGCCTATCTTCTTTCCCGTCTCAAACTCAAGAACAATACCGGGGTTTTCACCGAGATAACGGCGTATGTAATCGTTATAATTTATCTTGCCCAAGAAACAAATACCCTGAGAGTCTTTACGTTTTGCATTTACAAGATGCTCACGTTCAGCTATCTCACGCACCTCACCCTTACGGTAATGACCTATAGGGAACAAAGCCTTCTTCAACTGCCAATCGTATATTTGGGCAAGGAAATCAGTCTGATCCTTTACCGGATCTGGACTTGTAACAAGCCATTTCTTTCCGTCTATTATTTCGGTCTGTGCATAATGCCCTGTTGCAATAAGGTCATATCTGTGCCCCATTTTTTCATCGAAGGCACCAAACTTTATCAACCGGTTACACATAACATCCGGATTAGGTGTAAAACCGGCACGCACCTTTTCCATGGTATACCTCGTCACCTCATTCCAATACTCCTGATGACAGTCTATCACCTGCAACCTACATCCATACCTGCATGCAACCGCCGTTGCCATTTCCAAATCCTCCTCACTTGAGCAGTCCCATTCCTCCTGCTCTTCCGGACCAATCTTTATATAAAAACAATCGGGATGCAGGCCTTGGCGGGCAAATTCATACACTACAACCGAACTGTCTACACCGCCTGACAGCAACACTGCAATCTTCTTATCCCTTATTTCATCTATATTCATCGTTATAAATCACTCTGTTATTCCAATGATTTTATCCACTTTACAATATCCTTCAATACCTCTTCCGACATTGTCTCAGATATTTTACCATACTCCATGACATTTCCTGTAACCGCATGCTGGAACAGATGATTAAGTCCCGGATATTCTTTAACAGCATTAAACTTGTTCACAGTCAGAAGTTTTCTTATTACAGACAAGTTCTGAGCTGCAACAACCTGTGTGTCAAGACTGCCATTCAACGCAAGAACCGGACAGGCAATACGTTGTATATCTGCCGCCGGATCATACGAAACAAAATAGTTAATCCACGGATTGTCCATATCCATAATCTGCTTCAGATTACCCTTGGCACCTTCTTTTATATACGGCGCATTGTCTCTTATTATCTTCTCAAACGCACCGGCAGCATCCTGTCCTTCCTTATTTCCGTTCTTATATTCGTATATCTTCTCCAGCACCTTACAATAATCCTGTATTTCAGATGCCGACATGCCAGCATACATCAGGGCTATACGGTTCTGTTCCACAAGGATTTTATCTCCCCTGACAGCCGCTCCAGCCATGCTTATTATAAAATCGGCATACTTCTCTGCACCCAACATGAATGCAATTGTGCCACCCTCGCTATGTCCGAGCACTCCAACCTTGCCGAACTTATCAATGGACCTAAGATAATCCACTCCGCTTTTGGCATCTGCCATAAATGTCCTTGTCGTGGCAGCCGAGGCATCTCCCGTTGACTTTCCGAAACTTCTGTCATCATATCTCAACGATGCAATGCCGTTTCGTGCAAGATAATCGGATAATACAAGGAACGGTTTATGGTCGAATACCTCCTCATCCCTGTTTTGGAGTCCGCTTCCTGTAACCATAAGCACAACAGGAACAGGCTGCTTTACGGCATTTTCTCCATAACCTACAGGATAAGTAAGCGTACCGGCAAGCACGGCGCCGTCTTCTTTATTAACAAAATTCACCTCTTCCGTCTTATACGGATAAGGAGCAACCGGTGTCTGAGGACGGTCTGCCATATAGGCTCCTTTGCTTAAATCCAATTTAAAATCATACCCAGCCTGCGAAAAGACACCTTTTATAATACCGCCAGACAAACGCCCGCCATAAGATACACCAAGCAATGGTATGGAAACTTTTACCGAGTCAGCAGATATATGTATCACATCTGCCACAATCCCTTTAGCCCCTTGGTCGGGACTGTCCATCTTACACGTAACACTGCCGTTATCTCCGTTCTGAAAATGAAACACTATGTTAAGCCTTACCGTACCCGCATCCAGCATCCCGCTCCACGAACCGTTTATACACTGTCCATAAACTGCCTGAGACAAAAGCACGGCAACGAACAATAAAGTATTTAATCTTTTCATACTAAAATAAATATTACATATATAATTATCTTCATAAACAATTTATCCTACAAGAAGCCACGCCATGAAAACGACAAGACATCATAATGAACTGCATATATTATTATTGCCCGTAAAATTAAAGAGCATCAACCCGGACACCATAGCAGACTAATATGCCTCCCTGTATTTTCCCTCTTCCTTGTCATCGAGCATGCTAAGGTAAGAAGCGTATCTGCTTTCCGCTATATAATGCTCCTCCAAAGCCTTCCTTACGGCACATCCAGGCTCATGTGTATGTGTACAGTTGCTGAAGCGACAGTCCTTTGAGAACGAGAAAATCTCCTTGAAATATCCGCAGATCTCCTCCGGTTCCATATCAAACGTGCCGAACCCCTTTATCCCCGGTGTATCTATAGCCCATCCTCCAACTGGCAAAGGCAACATCTCGCTGAATGTCGTGGTATGCATTCCGGTATTATGTGCATCGGAAATCTCCGACGTACGCAATGACACTCCCGGTATAAGCTTGTTAAGAAGTGTGCTCTTCCCCACTCCGCTGTTACCGCTGAAGAGCGTTATCTTATCCTTTAACAACGGATACAGCTGCTCCTTACAACTATCTGAGTGAGCGGATATTGCCACACACTCATATCCAATCGTATCATAAAGCTGCATCATCATGTCCTGATAGTGCAGTTCTTCCTCAGAAAGAATATCATTCTTGTTAAATACAAGGACCACCGGCACCCTGTATGCCTCTGCCGATGCAAGAAAACGGTCTATAAAAGTTGTCGATGTTGCAGGATAGTTCACCGTCACAACAAGAAAAGCCTGATCTATGTTGGCAGCAATTATGTGGCTCTGCTTTGAAAGATTTGACGACTTGCGTATTATATAGTTTCTTCTGTCTGCTATAGATGTGATAAAAGCCGTACCTTCCTTGTTGCATAATATTTCCACCCAGTCGCCAACAGCAACAGGATTGGTGCTGCGTATGCCCTTCAAACGGAAGTTGCCCTTTATCTTGCACTCTACTGTCTGCCCGTCTTCCGTCCTCACCGTATACCAGCTTCCGGTGTTCTTTATAACAAATCCTCTCATGCGCAAATACATATATATCCAAAGAGGGTGTGTCAAAATGTAAACCTATCCATACGTCATGTGGAAGAAAACGCTATTTTGACACACCCTCTGCTGTAAAGGAAACGGTGTTGGAAACACCCTCTTATCCTATACTGTCATTATTTCCTTGTTCTTTATCGCAAGCAGTTCGTCAATCTTTGCGATATATTTATCGTGAAGCTTCTGCAATTCAAGTTCTGCATCCTTCTCATTGTCTTCCGAAAGCCCGTCCTTTATGGCTTTTTTCAGTTTGTCCTTCACGTCGCCACGCACATTGCGCACCTCCACCTTTGCCTTCTCGCCTATTTTGTTACACTGCTTTGTCAGTTCCTTACGGCGCTCTTCCGTAGGCTGCGGTATACCAAGACGTATTATCTCGCCGTTGTTCTCCGGAGTAATACCTACATCAGAGTCCATTATGGCTTTCTCTATGTCTCTTATCATCTTCTTGTCCCAAGGACGGATTGCAATCGTTCTCGGATCCGGAGTTGAAAGATTTGCCACCTGATTCAACGGAACCATGGAACCATACGAATCAACCCTCACCCCGTCAAGAATAGCTATATTTGCACGACCGGCACGGATGCGTGACAATTGTTCTTCAAGGAACATTGCCGCCATTTCCATTCTCTCCTCACTTTCGCTTAAAGTTGCTTTTACGTCAATCATGTTGTTTCTTGTTTATTTTTATTTTACAAATTTATATATTATATTCGGAATATGCAACATAATCACATAAAAACATCCTTAAACACACTAAAACAGCAATTAACGTCTGCCATGCTTTCCGTTCACCTTATTTAATATGGGGCATCACATTTTTATTGTTTTTTTCCATACCTTTGCCTGCTGAACAGAAACAACATACGCTATATGGAAGTAATCATCGCAGGACTTTTATTGCCTTTTATGGGTACTGTAGCCGGATCGGCATTTGTTTTCTTCATGAACAAAGATATACCGGTAAAACTTCAGAAAACACTGTTGGGATTTGCATCAGGTGTCATGGTGGCAGCATCCGTCTGGTCCCTGCTTATCCCAGGAATAGAACGCTGCAGCGACATGGGAAGGCTGGCTGTACTGCCCATTGTTGCAGGATTTATGCTCGGCATACTGTTTCTGTTAGGCATAGACCATGCCACCCCTCACCTTCACATCGGTCTCAGCAAGCCCGAGGGACCGCGGTCTAAAATATCACGCACAGCCATGCTGTCCCTTGCCGTTACGATACACAACCTTCCCGAAGGAATGGCTGTAGGCGCCGTGCTTGCCGGAGCCATACAGAACCAGATGGACATATCGGTTGCCGGAGCCATGGCGATGTCGTTAGGCATAGCAATTCAGAACATACCGGAGGGTGCCATTATATCCATGCCCATGAGGGCGGAGGGCAACAGCAAGACAAGGTCTTTCATCATTGGAAGCCTCAGCGGAGCCGTGGAACCTATAGGCGGAATTGCCGTGATACTTCTCGCATCACTCCTCACTCCCATCCTGCCATACATGCTTGCGTTTGCAGCGGGTGCAATGATTTACGTTGTCGTTGAAGAACTTATCCCCGAGGCATCTGAGGGAGATCATTCAAACCTCGGCACCATAGGATTTGCCGTCGGGTTCGCAATAATGATGAGCCTCGACGTAATACTGGGATAACGGGCTTTCAACCGTTTCTTATCATGCGGTCTATCTCTTCAAACTCCGTGCCCATGTTAAGATTGAGATAGATATTATAAAGTGCAGCCATCCACTTGTCTTTCTGTTCCGGTGCCAGTTCCCTGTACCTTTCCATATATGGCAGCGCCTTTTTGTAATAAGACAAGAGTCTTGCCCTTGCTGCCTTGCTTGCCTTTACCGTCTTCTCCAGATTGAAAGCCATGTTTATATATGCCACGCCCGCATCATAATAGGCATCGGCAAGAGTGTCGTTACGGGCGATGAGGCTGTCGCATACGGCTATGCAGCCCTCATAGTCCCCGGTGTTAAGAAGTACATTGCTCTTGGCAAACAGGAACAATTCGTTGCCGGCATCATGTGCAAGCGCGCTTTCTACCGTAACAAGGGCGGAGTCAAGCTTGTTCACACCGTTGTAATAGTCCATGAGACGGGTGAAGAAATAAGGCGAATCCTTATATTCATCAAAGCCGCGTGTCAGCATTGCCACATAGTTTGCCGTGTCCTTCTTCATGCCATAGACCTCGGCTGCAAAGCGCAAGGCAAACTCATGACGCTTGTCATATTGCAATGCAAGCTTTTCATACTTCAAAGCCTTATCCGGATTGCGCATCTTATACCCGCAATACAGCGTAAAATAGGCAGCTGCCTTGCTTAGCGGAGCGTCTTCCCTGTATCCGCAACCGCTGAACAACGGCTGTCGGACACAATCGATGAAGGCATCCATAAGCCTGTATGCCGTGTCATATTTCTTGTTAAGTGCAAAATACATCCCGCCGTTATACAGGTTGTTGCGGCATGTATTAAGATATTCGGCGTTCTTTTTTCTGTACTTGATTTTTACCACGCCTTTCCCGTTCGGACGTGCATCCGCGCTGTCAAGGCTCTCGTATGCCTCAAACATCTTATGCGCGGTGATAAACAGGGCTGCGGTATCATACTTTTCCTTCAGATACAGCTTCTCGTTCCCTTGCTCATATTGGGCACGGACTGCTTCTGCCAGTGTGAGATAAATCTTTATGTTACCGCGGTTTACAGAGTCCTTGAGCAGCTTACGCATTTCCTCCTCTGCCTTGTCAAGGTTCTTTTTGCTCTTGATAAACTCCTGTGCCTGCGATATTTCCTTCTTCTGTGCGTAGGAAAAAGGTGTAAGAAACGTCAAAAAAAGTATGATTGTAAACAAACGCGCCATATAAATGTTCTCCCTGTTTTCTAACCTTTACCTTAATAGGCTGATTTATAAATTGACTGCCCTAAGTTTTAATAAATTAATCGGGCATGCCCTTGGCTGCCTCTACTTATTGTCAAAGAATTGTGCAGATGACGCATCCCCATGCCGGGGTCGGGTTATCTGCACAATTCCGATATCAAATGAGACCGTGGAACCCGGTGTCTTTCCACCCTGACATCCTGTCCGTCAAGACCGGATGTCCGTTCCTCCGTCCATAAACCTTGTTATTTGGAAAGAATTGCTTCTATTTCCTTTGCCTTGGCTTCATCGCCAAGAAGCGAGTAAGCCTGGAACAGCGTGTATGCCCAGTTTACCGCTGCACGGTCCGGATCCTGTGCACGGACTTTCTCAAGATAGCTTACAGACTCCTTGAGGTCGTTGTTGTAAATCTCCTGCTTATCGGGAGAAAGCTGACCGGTACGCTCGTTTGCCTCCTTGTTCTTGAACTCTATTGCCTTTGAGTTGTAGCAAACGCCGATGTTATACAGCACCTGTATGAATGTAGGATCAAGCTCAACCGACTTCTTATACGACTTGATAGCGTCTTCCCACTTGTGCTCTCCCATTTCCATTTCACCTTTGAGAGCCCATGCCATCTTGCTCTCCGGGTTCTTCACAAGCTGCTCTTCGATAAGCTTTGCCTTGCCAGCATTGTCACCGGTGTTTGCATAATACTCTGTCAGAAGGGCAAAGAAACGGTCGTTCTTCGGGTCTTTGTTGTAAAGTTCTTTCACCTCGTCTGCATATTTCAGCGAGTCTTCCTTTGTCTTCAGCTGTGCCTTCATGCTCAAGATTTTTATGTCAAGAGCATCGGAAGCCGAAGCTGTGTCCTGCATGGCATATCCTGCATACCTGCTTGCAGCCGGGAAATCCTGTGCATTGTATGCTGCGAGAGAAGCGAAATACGAAATCTGCCCGAAATAAGGGTCTTCCTTCTTGTCGCCTCCTTCAGCAAAGAGAGGTGCATCCTTGGTGTCTACATACATGCCGAAATCTGCCATTGCACCCGTAAAGTCCTTTGCATTGAAAGCATCCTGCCCCGCATTGATGAGAGCAGCGCGTGCTCCCTGAAGCCTCAGGGCGTTTGCCTTGCGGAACTTGGGCTTTACCTTTCCCTTCTCATTGGGCATGTTGTCATACTTATCACACTCGAGAGCTGCCTTCAAAGCCTGCAATGCAGCCTTGTTCATACCTTCCTTGTCGTACGGATCGTCTTTCTTCGTAACCTGATTTGTCAGTGCTGTCTGCGACTCCTTATCAAACTTGGCAAGGGCAAGGTCAACAACTTTGTTGTATGCCTTAGCCTTGTCCTCATTGGACATTGAAGAAGCAGAAGACTCGATGAGGCCCATTGCCTCTGTATAATCCTTTGCTCCCATAATCTGCTTTACGGCATCCTGGGCAAATGTCGATGTGGCTGCACATGCCATAATCGCCATAATCATTAATTTTTTCATAACTGTTATGTTTTAAAAGGTTTATTATGTTATTTACTATTCTTGGTCCTCATCATCGTCAAAGCTGTCAAGCGGAGTGATTTCATCCAGAACTCTGTCCTCTGCAACGCCGTCCGGCGCTCCTGCCTGTGCTCCGGTCATGCCCGAAGCCCCTATGTTCTCCTCCAGCGTCTTCTGGCTCTCAGCCTCGGCAACAGCCTCAACTTCCGAACTCATCACCTTGCATACACTTGCGATAACGTCATTTTTCTTTGTCAGATTGATTAGACGAACGCCCTGTGTTGCACGTCCCATGACACGGCAGTCGGACACTTTCAGACGTATCAGCACACCGCTCTTGTTTATTATCATGAGGTCGTTGTCGTCCGTAACAACCTTTATTGCCACAAGTCGTCCGGTCTTTTCGGTTATGTTAAGCGTCTTCACGCCCTTGCCGCCACGGTTGGTTATGCGATAGTCGGCAACCTCACTGCGCTTGCCGTATCCGTTCTCGCTGACAACCATTATGGTCTCTTCGTCCGGCTTGTTTACGACAACCATTCCCACAACCTCATCGTCGCCGTCGTCAAGGCGCATGCCGCGTACACCCGTAGATACGCGTCCCATGGCACGCACCGCCTCTTCGTTGAAGCGCACGGCACGTCCGTTGCGGTTTGCAAGCAGCAGTTCGTTGTGACCGTTTGTCAGACGTACGCCCACTACCTCGTCGCCTTCAAGTATGTTGATTGCAATCACACCGTTGGCACGCGGGCGGCTGTATGCCTCAAGGCTTGTCTTCTTTATGATGCCGTTCTTTGTTGCAAATACCACATAGTGGCTGTTTACAAACTCCTCATCGTCAAGACCGCGCAGACGAAGGAACGCGTTAACGCTGTCATCGCTCTCGATATTGAGCAGGTTCTGTATTGCACGGCCCTTCGAGTTCTTTGCCCCTTCGGGTATCTCATAGCACTTCAGCCAGTAGCAACGTCCCTTCTTCGTAAAGAACATCATGGTGTTGTGCATCGTCGCCGGATATATATATTCGGTGAAGTCCTGCTCACGGCTGTGAGCACCCTTGCTGCCTACGCCTCCGCGTGCCTGCTCCCTGAACTCAGAAAGCGGCGTGCGCTTGATATATCCGAGGTGGCTTATCGTTATTACAACAGGATCATTGGGGTAGAAATCCTCCGGATTGAACTCCTCGCTCGAATACTTTATCTCCGTGCGGCGCTCGTCTCCATACTTCTCCTTAACCTCCAAAAGCTCGTCTTTCATTACCTTCTTGCACAGTTCGGGGTCGTCGAGTATCGACTGCAGGTAAGCAATCTGTCTCTCAAGCTCCTCATACTCTGCATGCAACTGCTCCATGCGCAGACCTGTAAGCTGTGCAAGGCGCATGTCTACTATCGCCTTCGACTGCAACTCGTCCAGCTCAAACCTTGCCTCAAGGTTGCGCTGTGCGTCGGAAGGAGTCTTCGACTGGCGTATGATATGCACAACTTCGTCTATATTGTCGCATGCTATAATAAGTCCTTCAAGTATGTGTGCACGCTCCTGTGCCTTGCGCAGGTCAAACTGTGTGCGGCGTATGGTGACGTCATGGCGGTGCTCAACAAAATATTTCACACACTCTTTAAGCGTGAGCAGGCGCGGACGTCCGTTGACAAGGGCAATGCAATTCACTGAGAATGAGCTTTGCAGCGCCGTCATCTTGAAGAGCTTGTTAAGAATAACGTTGGCATTAGCCTCCCTCTTCACGTCAATGACGATGCGCATACCCTGCCGTCCCGACTCGTCGTTGGCATTGCTGATGCCGTCGAGCTTTCCTTCCTTTACGAGGTCGGCGATATATTCTATGAGCTGCGCCTTGTTTACGCCATAGGGAATTTCCGTTATTACAATCTTATCGTGAGACTCTCCGCTTTCAATCTCCGCCTTTGCACGCATCACAATACGTCCCCTGCCCGTCTCGTATGCGTCTTTCACGCCCTGTATACCATATATATATGCACCCGTAGGGAAGTCGGGAGCCTTGATATGCTGCATAAGTCCGTCCGTGTCAATGTCCGGATTGTCTATATATGCACAGCATCCGTCGATAACCTCGCCGAGGTTATGTGTCGGAATATTGGTTGCCATACCCACGGCAATGCCGTTTCCGCCGTTAACAAGAAGGTTGGGAAGCTTGGTCGGCATCACCGTCGGCTCCTGCAGGGAGTCGTCAAAGTTGCTCATCATGTCGACGGTGTCCTTGTCAAGGTCGTCCATTATGTGCTCACCCATCTTTGAGAGGCGGCACTCGGTGTAACGCATGGCAGCGGCAGAGTCGCCGTCCACGCTTCCGAAGTTACCCTGACCGTCGACAAGAGTGTAGCGCATATTCCAGTCCTGCGCCATGCGTACAAGCGCGCCATACACCGAGCTGTCTCCATGGGGATGATACTTACCGAGCACCTCTCCTACCACGCGGGCGCACTTTTTGTAAGGCTTGTCGCTTGTATTGCCGATACCCATCATTCCATAAAGTATCCTCCTGTGTACGGGTTTGAAGCCGTCGCGGACGTCGGGAAGCGCACGCGCCACTATCACAGACATTGAATAGTCTATGTATGACGACTTCATCTCTTCCTCGATGTTGATTTTTAGAATTCTGTCCTGATCAATCGTGTTGCTGTTCTCCATTATTTTGTTTTATTAAAATTCCATAAAATGCCCGCAAACAGCATTCTTTTGCGTTCTAAGGCGTTTACGTGTCATTTTTAGTGTGCTAAATTAATACATTTTCCCGACCTGTGAAAGCATTTATAAAAAAACATCTTAAAATTAAAGATTATTAATTAACACAGGGCGGATGTCGTCAATTACGGCATTCATAAGCATCATACATGCTCTCCTGACCGTAATTCTTTCTTGTCCATATCCATACCGAAGGACTGCAAACGGGTACAAAAAGAAATCCGCAAGCGCACATCCTCAATATCATAATGCAAGCCATACAGTCAGAATACATGTCAATATGTAAGTTGAAAAACGTCACTGTAAAAACTCAATCTACGCAAGCACGGTCCCTTGCAATATGGTTTTGAAACCACAAAACGGCACTTTCTCACATGAAAAACACTTGTTTGGGGTCCAAAGATGCCACCTTTTGACTTCAAAGATGCCTGCTTCAGGTTCCTTATATGCCACCTTTTGCATACAAAACAGGCAACTTTTGAGCCGAAAGTTGCCTGATTTATAAAATATAAGTGCCGCATTCATTGTACACACAAGCGTTTTATTACAATAAAGAACTGCCACAATGCGTTTTATGCCTGCACACAAATGCTTGCGATATTTGCATAAAATTATCCGGAATTTCAAGAGAACGCAAACTCAGAGGGTTATCAAAAATCAAAAAGAAAGGATAATACGGATATCCTTTGCATTATGTCTATAATATAAGTTCGACAAATTCATCTTCCTTGTTATATCACAAACAGCGCCAAACATGACTGCCATGACCTGCAAAATGCCATGCAGGCATATCCGTAAACAGGCAGAATAAAAGAAGGACCGGTGTGCCAATGAAGGCAACCGGTCCCGGTATTGGTATCCGGAACATGGGTTCCTGAAGCAGAAACGCATGTTCTGCAGATTATCAGAAGTGATATCCGAGGGTGAGAAGCACCTGATGACGCTTGTTATCCACTTTCACGGCATCACATACATTCTCGGTAATACCCAACTCTTCATTTCCAAAATAATTTGTAAACGGACTGAAATCGCCCGACTGTACGCTGTACTGATATGCAAGATCCAGCGAAAGCTTGCCTACGTTGTATCCAAAGCCGCACGTTATGCGGTTGGTTGACTTCCAGTTGGTATAGTCTGACGACGAACTGTAATATGTTCCGGGCGACCAAAGGGTAACATCCTTGTATCCGTCCTTCTCATACATCGGCGATACATAGTTGTATCCCAAGCGTATTGCCAGGTTTTTCATCGGCTTGTATTCAGCGCCGAGCTTTATTGTGCTCACACCTTTCAGGGTTTTCTCCGTGTGGTCGTTCATCTCCCTGTCGCTGCTGCTGCTCTCCGTGTCGTAATACCAGTCGTAGCCTGTGTTTATACGTGTATCGGTAGAGCTATAGTCTGCATATTCGTATTCGGCACCAAGGGCAAGATAGTCGCCCACCGTCGTTCCGAGACTAAGCCCGAACTTCCACGGGGTTGTGAGCTTGAAATCGTAAGAAGAGAACACATCGCCGTAGTTATTTTGCAGTGGATTGCCCGAATTCTCCATAACAACCGCCGTTGTGTTCTCTGTCGTCAAATCATACCATATAGGTGTTGCAACAGAAACGCCGATACGGAACGGAGAATTTTCGAACGGACGGAAGATTGCGCCTGCCTTTACGTCAAATCCCGTACCCGTTATCTTGCGGCTGTCTACTATATAGGCATCTCCAAAACGGCTTCCGTCTGCCTGTACCAAAGACTCAAGGTATTTGCTGCTGCCATTGTAGTGCACGTCATGTATGCCCACGGTAAATCCGAGATATACCCTGTCGTTGATATTGCAGCTCACATTGAAGTCGTAATCGCTGATATAGCCCGTATTGGCACGTCCGAACTTGTAGCCGTCTGCCTCGGTATACAGGAAAACAGGCTCCTTGTTCTCATTTTCTGAATACAGAATGGTGTTATAATACAGATAGTCAAGGGCATTGAATGTGAGGTCGTCACTATGTACATTGCCCGATGAAGACGACAGGTCGAAAAGTCCTTCGGCTCCCTTTGCGTAGGAAAGCTTGTTCTGTGAGGCTCCTTCAAGGCGTCCGGCTGCCGAAAGGATTTGGCTGAAGTTCTTACTCTTGTGATAGTTGAACGCCACGTTGATAAAAGAATTGCGTCCGCTGCGTGCAGAGTAGACAAATCCGGCCTGGTCAAAGCTCATCCTCGTCTTGTCGCCGTCAGAGAAATTGTTATCCACCTGCTGCGATACCACACCTAAAGACACGTTTGCCGTGGAATGACGGAAAAGCCCGATACCGGCAGGGTTGGTTCCTATGGTTGAAAGGTCGGCACCAAGCGCGCCCATGGCACCGCCCATGCCGACAAAACGTGCCGTACCGTTGAGGTCGTCGCCCAGCAACTTTGCATTCTCATACGTTTCCTGTGCCGATGCAGAGAGTGCAGCCATGACACAAAGTGATGTAAATAGATGTCTTTTCATATACTATACTTTTTTGTTGTTCATATAAAAGTGCCTGTGACATGACGCCACAGGCTCCCGGAAATATCATTAACGCCTGCCGCCGAACGAACCTCCGCGGCTGCCGCCACCGCCAAAGCTTCCGCCTCCACGGCTGCCACCGAAACTTCCGCCACGGCTTCCGCCGAACGAACCGCTGTTATAAGAGGGCGACTGGTGGTTATTATTGTTATACTGCGGACGGTTGTTGTTGAAGTTACTGTTACGGTCATTGCGCCTTGTCCCGAAGTTACGGTTTACATTTGTATTGCCGCGCGAACCTCCGAAGCGCCCGTTTGCAGAGCCTTTTCCGCGTGAGAACGAACCGATGTGCGATGTTCCGGTCAGTCCGCGATAGGGCTTGTATGCCCCGCCTGCCCACACGGGATGATACCAGTGGCTGTGCCAGCCGCCATAAATGGGATGATACCAGCCCGTATACCATGGATCATACCAGGGGTCGTACCAGCCTGCATACCACGGGCTATACCATCCCCAGCGTGAATACCAGTATGGCGAGCCATAATAATACGGATAATCCCATGGACTGTTGTACCAGTAGAAATCGTCAAAACGGCTCATCCTGCGGCTGTAGGCATAGTCGTCTTCGTCATATCCGGCTGCTTTTCCTGAAGTTATAATGCGGGCAATGTCCGTTCCCGACGGAACCACGATAGTGTCATTGCCGAGAGTGTCGCTGCCGAGAACCTGATAATAGCTGCTGAGTCCGTGGCGGTTGTACTCGTCTATATCACGGTCGCTGCCGCTATAATAAGTTGTTTCGGGAATATTACGTACTTCCGCCTGCTTTACTTTGTCCTTCTTCTTGGGTGTGAAATAAAGGTCGTCCTGTGCAAAAGAGCAGACAGGAACAGACAGAATTAATGCTGATAAAAAGATAAACTTTCTCATTTTATTATCTCCTTTGTTGTTTTATACATTTTCGTATAATGCAAATTTATCATGTAATTATATGCAAAAATAAGGAAAAACCCTAAAGGTATATAGGTTTTTCCCTATTTTTTATACTTTTGCATATAAAATTAAGATATATGAAATACAATATAATCAAATTCAACATAGCCCGCAAAGACGGCGGAAACATAGACGAAACCGTGATGCAGGATGCCAAAGACCTGTTGGCAGCGCTTGCCGGAGAAGCGGGATGCGAGTCGTTCGAGAACACTGCAAACGGCATAAACGGATACATACAGGCTGATATCACGGACCGGCAGGCAATGGACAACGTCCTTGCCTTCTTCCCTTTCAGCGACATAAGCGTTGAATACACTATATGCGAGGCGGAGGACAAAAACTGGAACAGCCAATGGGAAGATGCCGGATTTGAGCCTATCTCTGTCGGAAGAAGATGTATAATACATGATACAAAACATCCGGTATCGCCTGAAAAAAGCGCCGGTATAGATATAATCATCGATGCACGGCAGGCTTTCGGAACCGGTACTCATGAAACAACGAGGATGATTGTGGCACAACTGCTTGACACCGAAATGGGGGGAAAGGACGTTCTTGACTGCGGATGCGGAACAGGCATACTCTCTATTGTGGCATCAAAATGCGGTGCAAGCCGCATAACAGGATACGACATAGACGAATGGAGCGTGAGAAACACGGAACATAATGCCGCCATAAACGGCACAGGCAACATCAGGGTTATGCACGGAGACGCAAGTGTCGTGGCGGAAGACGGACAAATGTTCGACATCGTTCTTGCCAACATAAACAGGAACATACTCTTGAACGACATGAACGTAATGAAGAATAAGATGAAAAAAGGAGGCACGCTGATAATCAGCGGGTTTTATGAATGCGATGAACAGATGCTTAAGGACAAGGCTGGCACCATGGGACTTACATTCGAAAAGGCGGAAAGGGACAATGGCTGGAGCATGATGGTATTTACTTTGGTATCGTAAGTTGCTTCAAATCGTAATAGCTGCCGTTGTATATATTGAAATCCACATAGCCTTTTATGCCCGGAAGCCGTCCGGCATCGGTGTGCTGCCAGAACTTCCACGGTCCGTTGTATTTCACTTCGTCAACGTAATAGTGGGCTATCCAATATGGATAATCATCGAAGACAGGGTCGCTTAGATACGACATCTTGAATTTATGATATGTATATATGATTGGTTTTACATGGTATCGGTCTTCCACTATGTGAAGCCATGTAAGGATGTCACGGCGAAAGTCTTCATCACTGACATCTTTAGGCTTGTGCTCCACATCGAGTACGGGCGGGAGATCGCCGCCCTGCAGCTTCACCTTGCTTAAAAAGAAGTACGCCTGGTCTCTTGCAGACGACTTATTGCTCCAAAAATGGTATACGCCACGTATGAAACCATACTCGCGTGCCTGACGGAAATTCTCTTCAAAATGCGGGTCTATGCGCGTACTCCCCTCTGTACCCTTTATCATTATAAAGCGTACGGGACACTTTTCTATCATGGCATTCTGCAAAAGGGTCCAGTTTATGTTTCCCTGATAGTGGCTTATGTCAATGCCGCGTATCTCATAGCCGTCGGGATATTTAGGCTCTCCATAGATTGCACGCCAGCGAAAGCCGAAAGGACCTACGAAAAAATAATAAAAAGCCCAGATGTAAAGGGCTACGACTGCCAGACCGCCAACCCACAGCGTGCGGCGACGGCAACTGCCAAGAAAGCGTTGCAGGGGAGACATGCCGCGACGGCGCGCACCTTTGTGCTGCCTGCGACGGGCAGCAGTTGTACGTTTCGTCCTGTGTACGGGCTTTGTCTTCTTCTGCATGGCTTTTATAAAATAAGGTGTGCCGCCGGCTTTTAACTGCCCGCGGCACACTGTCGTCAAATCAAATGATTATTTGTGTTCAAGAATAAGAGTCTTTGTCGGGCGGTCGCACACTTCCGACGGTCCCCAATACTGTATCGGACCGGGATATACATAGCATGTTTCCTTTGCCCATGTGTCACGCACTGCGGCAAAAGCCTTGAACGGCGCACCGTCAAGCTCAACAAGAGCCTTGCGTATAACGGGCTTCATCTGTCCGTTTCGGCGCTCCATGTTCATCATCATTGTAATGGGCACACCGCCTGCCTGCCACTCTTCAACGGGAGCCGTGGTGTTCTTGACAACCGCCATATATCCTGTCTTGCCGTTGGCTATAAGCTGTGCGGCACTTGTTCCCAGCGCATAGCAATAGTCGGCATCGAAGTTTGAAGGTGTGGCACAACGTCCTTCATATCCGAAGAAGTGATGCTGCGCAGCAAACTTGCCCGTGTATTTTCCTTCTGCTGCCCACTGCTTCAACTTTGCAGCACACATCTCGGAAACGAGCTTCTCCGTCTCGATGAGTGAAACCTGAACATTGCCATGCGGGTCACGGTCTAACGAAAGCTGGCGTGCCACGTCGGCAGGAAGCGTTTCGAACGTTGCCTTGTTTGCCTCGCTAAGATGAGATATGATATATTGACGCTGTTCTGCGGCATCAAGGTCCTTGTAGTCTGCACCATGTGCAGCAAGCAAATCGTTAAGTTCGGCAATAAGTCTGCCTATCGCGGGCACAAACTCTATAAGTCCTTCAGGGATAAGCACCACGCCGAAATTATCTCCATTTGCCGCACGGTAAGCCACCGATGTACAAATCTGCTCAACTATTTCGTTAAGCGTCATGTCCTTAGCCTCAACCTCTTCCGATACGATGCAGATATTAGGCTGGCACTGCAGGGCGCACTCAAGGGCTATATGGCTTGCCGAACGTCCCATAAGCTTTATGAAATGCCAATACTTACGTGCGGAGTTGCAGTCACGCTCAATGTTGCCTATCAGCTCTGAATATGTCTTTGTTGCCGTATCAAAGCCGAAAGATGTTTCTATCTGGCTGTTTTTCAGGTCGCCGTCAATGGTCTTCGGGCATCCTATAACCTGCACGCCATATTGTTTAGCTGCATAGTACTCTGCCAAAACGCAGGCATTTGTATTAGAATCATCGCCTCCGATTATAACAAGCGCCTTGATGTCAAGCTTGCGTATTATCTCCAGTCCCTTCTCAAACTGTTCTGTTTCTTCAAGTTTCGTACGTCCGGAACCTATCATGTCGAAGCCGCCGGTGTTGCGATAGTCCTCAATAAAGTCTGCCGTTATTTCAATATAATTGTGACTTACAAGCCCACCGGGACCAAGTATGAAACCGAAAAGTCGGTTTTCGGGGTTAAGTTTCTTTATCGTATCGAAGAGACCCGTTATGACGTTATGACCACCGGGAGCCTGACCGCCGCTGAGGATAACACCGACATTCATCACTGTTGCATCCGTTCTTTCGGCAGCGACAAACTCAACGAGCGGCATGCCATAAGTATTTGGGAACAGTGCCTTTATCTCTTCCTGATTGTCTGCACTCTGTGTAGGGGCGCCTTCTTTTATGCCCACTGCGCCACGCAGCGCAACAGGCAGTTTGGGAACATAAGAGGCTCTCGCCTGCTGTAATAAACTTTTTTCCATAAAATAAAATTATTTATACTGTATTATGTAGATATATCTTGTGTCTTCCTTTCCGTTAAAGGCCTCATGACATCATTGTCACTAATGCGCGCATGGTGCGTCCGCACTTGCAAATATAGCTTTTTTTCATCATATTATGAAATAAAAACGTGCTGAAAACGCATTTAACCGGCATTTTATGACACGTAAAGAGCATAAAAGCGAAACCTTCAAATTATTGCTTAATAATTTTTTCATTTTACAAAAAAACATTATCTTTGTAGCAATGAACTTTATATACAAATAGAAAAAGAAAGGAGAGCACCATGGCAAACAAAAGAGAACTGAAGAAAAGGATAAACTATATCTGCAGCGATCTCTTCGCTGAGTGTATAGCAGCATCTCTATACGGCATCCCGGCAGACAAACAGACGCTCGATGCTCTTTTATATTCGATAATAAAGACACACAGCAACTACATCGCACGCGTTTCTCATCCGGAACCGGGTATGAAAG
>ERZ778514.1283-NODE-1283-length-19360-cov-7.828024_pt1 | contig 19360 bp, 12 predicted proteins | sample MGYA00510344_ERZ778514 | MGnify/ENA primary metagenome ERZ778514 (study PRJEB29527, sample SAMN07138968) | mouse gut metagenome | material: feces | host: mouse | place: China:Nanjing | collected 2016-01-25 ...
AGCCCACTATAACTACACGCTTCGCTTTCGTAGTTGTGGGCTCTCCCGAGGGGCTGGGCTTTGCCCCGTCCCACTTATGGCTCTGCCCTAAGAACCCGGTCGGAGGCTGTCAGCCCCCAACGCCCCTGACCAAAGAGTGACCCTCTCTTTGGAAACTCCGCTCAGAGGTCTCGACCCCTGAGAACCCCGAGCAGGAAGTGACCCTCTCCCTGCACCCTCCGATTAAGGCTCCGCCCTAATGACCCTTTCCCTATTGTAAATCTGTAAACATCATTATGCCTATGGCACAGAAGACATCAATCAACATCAAGCCCTGCAACATCGGAAGCAGCGAGGCGCACAACAGGCGGACAGCGGAATACCTCGCCCATATCGGCAAGGAAAAGTTCTATGTTCGCACCGACCTCATGGCGGCAAACGAGACATGGGTAGCACCTGATTTCGGGGGCACTTCGCTGTCGGAACGCTACAATCAGATAGCCGCGATGGTAAAGGAGAAGACAGGTCGGGCGATGCAGACCAAAGACCGGGAGCGTGTGAACAAGAAGACCGGGAAGGTGACCGTCGTGCGCGGCAGCACTCCGCTCAAGGAGGGTGTCGTGGTAATCAAGGATGATACCACGCTGGAGCAGTTGCAACATTTCTGTGAGGTGTGTAAGGAGCGGTGGGGAATCACAGCTTTGCAAATCTTCATCCATCGTGACGAGGGGCATTACGGCACTCCCGGAGATACCGCCACATGGAAGCCCAACCTTCACGCCCATATCGTATGGGACTGGATGAACCACGACACCGGGAAATCCTGCAAGCTGGACGAAAAAGCCATGAGTGACATGCAGACGCTTTTGGCTGAGTGTCTTGACATGGAAAGGGGCAGCTCAAAGGAGCAGACGGGAAAGGAGCATCTTGAACGCGCTGACTTCATCATCGCCAGGCAGAAGCAGGAGGCCGAACAGGTAAAGGCGGAAAAGGAAGCAGCCGAAGCCGACAGGGATGCCGCGATCCGTGAGACGGACAATGCAAAATCCGAACATGAAAAACTCCAAATCGGGAACGAGGAAAAGCAGCGGCGCAGCGCGGAACTTGACAGCGAAATCGCCAAAAAGGAGGAACGTGCGAGAGAGGTTGACAGGGAGAACACGGACAGCATAAAGTCCGGCATCGCAAACCTTTTCGGCAAGGGCAAGTACGCAGCCATCGAGCAGGAGAACGAGAAGTTGAAAGCCGAGAACGAGCATATCAAAGAATCGTTCCCCGATGCCGTCAGGAAAGAGGTGGCGAAACGGACAAAGGCTCTGACAGAGGCGAAGCGGGCGGTCGAACTGGAACGCGACAGTGCCATGGCAATCGCCGACACTTATGAATCCGAGAGGGACACGGCACTGCGGCAGCTCCGGGAGCAAAAGACCGGGGAACAGCACCGCATCAGCATGGCAGTGAGCCGGGCAACGGCGGAGAAGGACAAGACCATAGAGCGGTTGCAGGGTGAACTGAAATCGAGCCGGGATATTCTGAATATCATCGCCGATATTCTCTACAAGGCAAGCGAGGTGTTCCGGCGAGCCATTGAAGCGATTATCCATTTCGCCACGGAGCGGCACAAGTCAATCTTCTCTCCCTCCGAAGCCGCCGACATCAAGAGCGTCATGCAGAGCTACGGCGAGACCACCGAGCAGCAGAAAGCGGTCGGCGCATGGCTCTGTGACTATGCGGAACACCGACAGCCCTTTGATAAAATAAAACATCGCCATACACTCAATGAGGTTGGCGATGTCGCGGAAGGTCGGTATGATTGGAGGATTGATAAAGGACGAGGTGGAATCAGTCTGTAACACTATTGAATTAAAATCAACTTTGCGCATCTACAACAAATCCAAATAAGAAATTTGCATTGTTAGGATATTTGCTGACATAATCGGTCGTTACAAGATAGCAGCGTCTTACATATTCGGATGGGGATTCTGAACTAATCCTGTCACAATACCAACTGTCAAGAGTTAACGTAATGCGTCCATTCTCCATCTTATATACATCTCCACCAAGAATAGGTATGTTTGAATTAAAATATCCATTCGCTATTTTCAGTGCTTCTTTTTGTGGATAGGCAAAACCATGAACACCTAAGGGCTCAAGAGAATACTTGATAATCAGTTTGTCGGATAAATACGAATCTGGAAATAAGACAGTAGATAAATCAATACCTCCTCGAAAATCAACATCAGTAAGGATACTTTCGGAAAAATCCACATCGTTCAATCTTCCTTTATTGGAAACCCAATAAGATAACTTATCACCATAAAAATAACTATCGTAGTTGGGGCCACAAAATACACAACCGTAAATTTTTCCTATAAATTTACACTTTGCAAATGATGCAGCGATAAATGCGGTTTTGAAATCGCAATCAATGAATGTGCATCCAATAAAGTCTGCGATTCCTAAACTCCGTAATTTAACGCGTTCAAAGGTACAGCCAATATAGATGCTTTTACGTAGCAGAACACTGGTTCTGGCTCCTAATAAAGTGTGCTGCATTTTCCCGCTTTGAAAAACACAATCCTTAAACAGACAACCTCGTACAACGACATCGTTGAAATCGCAGTTGACGAATTGGCATCCATTAAATTTCTTTTTTGTCCACCAAACTGCAATACCACTATTGCTAAATGAGGTATTCTTGAAAACCTGATTATTATATCGTCTATCGGTCAGTTTCATGGTTCAAAAAAGATAATTGCGAATGAATAGATGTAGAGTGCAACTACTAAAATCCACATACTAATTTTCCATCTTAGTCTTGTTTTATTTGGTAAATTCCCAAAACGGATATAATATCGTTCACTCCGATTCTCAAAGTCCATGAACCAGACGAATATGAAATAAACAGCAAGTGTAATCCACGCCAACGTGAAATTATGCCATATGAATATTATTGAAAAGCATAATGTCATCACAATTCCCCCATCTAAAAGCCGGACATCATAAATGTCGGGAAGTGTCTCTTTCTTGTTATTTTTACCCAAAGCCATCAATGCGTATGCACGTATCTGGACAATGTTGTTGAAAATGGATGCAAATACATTTCTTATCCGAATAGTTGCTTGTTCACGGTTGCACCAACGGCGGATATATGTGTAGCTATCACTGAACATTCCGCTTTGAAAAATACATCTATGTTTATTCTTGCGGGCTTCTTTGATAATTGCCAAAGCATCTTCCTCTTTGCCATTATGGATAAGAGCCATAAGATATAGCAGTCGGTCGGGGTCATGATCCATTTTTGACTCGTCAGGAAAGAATGTGTTTGCATCAGGATTAGCAGTTAGGAATTTTGATATTGCATCCTTTGCATTTTGGAATATACCCTCAATTATATCAATGAGTTCGCTCTTGGCAGCGACTTTCGTAATCTCGTATGAAGATAGGACTTGCCCTGATAGAGAGTAAGCACCTGTTCCACGCAAGCTCAAAGGTTCGTTCTTGTTATCCGAGGCATCCCATATATTCCACCACAAATCATCTGCATACATGGGCTTGACGGTGAGCCGGACGTCACCAGTCAGAAAATACAGACAGAAGAAATAACCGCTCTCTACTTTGAAGTTGACATAAGAACTTTGGCGAAAGCCATACTTACGACTCACGCTACGCCTTACATCGGCTATCATTTTATTGTATTCCTTGTCGGTCATCTCACTATCAATCCAGTTCTAATCCACAAAGTTAATACAATTCTTGCTAAAACCATTACGTTGCCATGCGTAAAGTGCTTGAACTTAAGGGACAAACTGAAATCTTATCCCTTTATAGCGTGATTTTGCTATTGTATCCCCATTTCCCTGTTTTTCCCTTCTGTTTTGACTACTAATTAACGTAGTTTGTACCTCGCTTGTTACTTGAATTGGATATAGCGTTGATTTTCAGCTGTGGTAAGTAATTCCTTGACAACTCCATATAGCGTTAAATCCCTTTCATGATAATTTCGAGAACTTCGTTGAGTTTGTTGTGCAATAGGCGTTAGATGTATTCGGCATAACAACAAACCGTAAATGCAACTACCAGATTATAGTATCATCCCATTCTTGAACATCACTTGAATATGTATAATCATAATTAATGTCCCCACCATATGGACTGCGAAATCGCAATTCAAAAGCTTTGTCATTCGCATCCAATAGAAACCACATACCCTTATATTCATAAAAATTATCACCAACGGGCTTCAATCCCAAGTCCGAAAGTGATTGGCACTGCATTTTATGGGTTTTATTGTATTCATCTATAAGCCTTACCACTTCATTACCAGCCTGCAATTTTTCATCGTGTAATTTACCCACGCCACTAAATTCAGAAAGACATATAACCCCGATTACCAATGTTACGGCATAGACCGCCCCTTCATATTTTACAATTTGCCTTTTTATCTTCTTGGCATAGCATTTGACAAATAATAAAGGTAACTGGGATATAGCAAGAAAAACCATTACACAAGCTACCGCAGCAAAGACACGATATAGCAAATAATTCTTCCAAGGGTGCAGATTGATGTTAAGAGCGGTAGCATCCGCATTTCCTCCCAGCCAGAAAAAGAGAGCTACAAATAAAAAGATTATCATAATCCCAAAAATCGCTCCTTTATATAGCCACAGACCATATTTTGGACATTTCACCATTAGCCCAAAAGAAAGAATTACTGCAAAAGCTAATATTAGCATTATCAATGTTACCATATCGCAAAGTTACACATTTTCGCTGACATACAGCGTATTCCCTTGAAATTTCGTGTCTCTTTGCTTTCCGTTCTAAATTATAAAAATATCTATTAGTTGTTAAGATTTGGTTAAATCTTTCATTCAAAACACTCGCCTTTTCCAATCCATACACTCCCTAAAAGCAACTTTTTCACTCCCTCTTTTCCCTTAACGGATAGTTGTACCGTTATTTTCTCATATAGTTGATTATCAGCGATAAAAGTCATTGAAAATCATTTCTTTTTCTGACATAGCTACTTGTTTCTTCATATTATTACGGCGAAGATAGTTATTTTATTATTATATGGTATGGGATGGACTTATATTATATGATTCTAACTTTTAAGGCTGTTATCTTGGTTATTAAAAATCAGAAAGAGAAGATTATAAACGTCAAGTATCACAAGCCGTATGTCAAATCGTAAGGCTTGTGATACTTGACGTTATATATAAAAAAGTTTTTTAGTACTTGAATGTGTGCGTGCCGCTGCCCACGTCATGCCTGTCACCGTTGGGCAACACCACCGTTGCGTCGCATCCCACGGGGATTTCTACCGTGGTTGACGTGCGGTTGCAGTCTACGGCAATACGCCCGTAGAGTGATGCGGTGCTCGTCTTGACATATTGCAGGTCGCCGACGAGCGTGGGCTGTATCATCAGGTGGCGCATGCCGTATGTACCAGGCTTGTTGCTGATACCGCCAAGGGTCTTGAACAGCCACTCGTCTATCTGCCCCATCATGAAGTGGTTCCATGAAGAGCCTTGCCGCGGGTCCCATTGCTCCGTAAGTGTCGTTGCGCCATGTTTCAGCTGGAAACCGTAGCCAGGCGTCTCATAGTGGTTGAGCATGGTGTAGAGCAGCTCGTTGTATCCGTTTTCTGCCAGTGTCTGGAACAGGTAGCGGTTGCCTACATCGCCTGTTGTAAGGCGGTTGCCATGGGCCTTGATGTCTTCGATGAGGCTGTTGAGCACTGCTCTCTTGTTGCCGCCCGTAAGGTTAAGGTACAGCGGCAGGGCATTCGATGTCTGGCTTCCCGTGCCGTATTTGCAGGAGTCGGCTTTATAGAAATGACGGTTGAACTTCTCTGTCACCTCGTCTGCCAGTGCGCCGTATTTCCTTGCGTCTTCGTCATTGCCCGTCATCCTTGCCGCCTCGGTAAGCAGTTTTATGTCGAATATATAATGTGCAGTTGCCACAAGAGGCACAGGAGTGTTTTTGGAGAAGCCTGCGCGCCACGGTCCGTAGTCGTACCAGTCGCCAAGCCCGTGGCTCACGATGCCGTCGTCTGCCCGTGACGTGAGGTAGTCCACATACCGGCGCATAGACTGATAATTGTCTTTTATCAGCGTGTTGTCACCATACATGTCGTAATACATGAACGGAAGGATGATAAGGGTGCTTCCCCATTCGGGCGAGTCGTCAAAAAGATTACCGAAGGAGATGTATTGCGGAGCCGTCGTCGGCACCATGCCGTCGGGCTTCTGCGTGTCGGTGATGTCCTTTATTACCTTAGGTACGTATGTCGTCATGTCGTAGTTGTACAGCAGGCTCGGACCGCAGAGGTGATCCTGCTCCAGCCAGCCCAGCTTTTCGCGGTGCGGGCAGTCGGTAAGCACGCTCTGCATGTTGCTTCTCTCTGCACGCTCTATAAGGCGGTGAGTCTGCGTGAACAGCGGGTTAGAGCACTCAAACGATGACACCTCCTCGGCAGAGTTGTATATGAAGCAGCTCTTAAGGTCCTCTATGACGGGCAGCCCGTCGGGATTAGGCTCGCCTTTAAGCACCGCTCCCTCCACCTGTATGTAACGGAAACCGTAATAAGAGAAGCGCGGATGCCATGTTTCCGTGCCGTTGCCTTTCAGTGTATATTCATAATAATGCTGGCGCCCTGTCTGCCTTTGGTCACATACGCCCTGTCTCGTCAGCTTTTCGGCAACAAGCATCGTCACTTTCTGTCCTCGCTTTCCCGTAACGGTTATCTGCGGAAAGCCGGCAAGGTTCTGCCCCATGTCGGCAACAAACACCGACGGGGCAACCGTGCGCTTAGTCTGCTTTGATGCAGCGTCAATCGAATCGGCATTGATTTTGTTCCATTCCTTTATGCCGTAATACTCCATTATCTTCACCGGCGGTGCCGTCTGCGGACAAAGCCTGCCTTTAGGTCCTTCCACCTGTACGGCGCTCTTCCATGCCCTGTCGTCAAATCCCGGCATGTCGCAACCGTCCTGTTCTAATGTGGCATCGTACGACTCGCCGCCATACAGTGTGTTGAACGTTATCGGACTGAGGCTGTATTTCCAGTCGGTGTCGCTTGTTACGACCTGACGGCTGCCGTCGCTGTAGTTTATTTCAAGCTGCATTATAAGCTGCGGGGCACCGAAACTTGTCTGCAGCTTGCTGTAGCGGTTCATGCGCTGTACGTTGAATATGCCGTTGCCAAGCAGCACGCTTATAGCGTTGCCGCCTTTCTGCAGATAACCGGTTATGTCGTATACATTATAATATACGGTCTTGTCGTATTCACTCCATAGCGGTGCGAACTCGCTGTCGCCCACGCGCCTGCCGTTTATGCTCATCTCGTAGTGTCCCAGTCCGCTTACGTATACAATGGCGTCTGTAATGTCCTTCTTGCCCGTCGCGAACTCCTTGCGCATTATTATGCTTTTTGAAGACAGTGTGTCCACATCAGCCCATGCCTTCTTGAACTCTTCCTTTTTGAATACGGTATTTGAGAAGCGTCCTTCAGGTATCTTTGCATCCCTGCGTGTTATAGCCCCAATCCATTTTGCGCTTATCTTCTCCGGTACGACACGTATGTGCTGTTCGGCGCTCCACTCCGAAGCTTTTCCGTCGGCGTCCCATACACGCACCTGCCACTTATATCCGTAATTGTTATGGCGCAGGTCAGGAATATTAACCAGTTGGCTCTTGTCAGACTTTGTGCGCCCGCTGTCAAACACCTTCTTGTTTGTAACGTTCTCGCGCACCATTATCTGATATGCGGTCTGCCTGTCGTTGTTCTTGTCTGATGTCATCTGCCACCCGAGCCTTGCGCCGCCTTTTGTTACAGCCATGCCCGCCTGATAGTTGCATGTCTGTTTGGTTACTGTAAGTTTAGAACATATCGGCAACGCTGCCAATGACAGCATTGCGATACAACATGCCCTGTGCATGCGGATGCTTATATTAATTCTTTTCATTATGAAGTATTATTGTTTTCTTGTTATCTCTCCGTTCTTTATCTCAGCCTCTATTGTCCGTCCTCCCGTTGCGTGCAGGCGGAAACTTGCGTTCCATTCTTTCGGCCATGCAGGGAAAAGCAGCAGCTCTCCGTCCTGTGTCTCCTGTAACAGCATCTCCTGTAGTCCGATCATCGATGCTCCGCCCTTGTTGCAGTCGGGTGCCCAGTCATATCCCGGGTCCCAAAAGGCAGGAAAACGGTACGGACCGTCGGCAAGTTTCTCCGTTATCAGCCGTGCAGCCTCGTCGGTAAGTCCGAGACATGCAGCCCAGATGTTGTCCTGCTTCCAGCCCTTTGACGAGCGCATGCTTATCACGTGCGGGTCTTTTAAATATGTGTTCCGCGCCGTTTCAAGCCCTTGCCGTCCCATTCCGTATATCCGCCATGGGAAGACGGGATAGAGCTGCGGCGACTCCACGTTCTGTATCCTTGCCCATACAACGGCGGGAGCGATGCAGGTATCGCCGTCTATGGTTCTTAAAGGTATCTCAGGGAGAGAGTTTTTTAATGAAGAATGAAGAATGAAGAATGAAGAATGAGGGTTTGCTGATGAAGAATCCGTAGGGGATGCCGTGGCATATTTCTTCCTGAGATATTCTCCAGCCTGACGGTTAACCACCTGCAGCGCGGCTATTACGCTCGAAGGGTTGTAAGCCTGCTTGTAGGTTTCGCAGCCCGACGACGGGAAAAGTATGAGCTTGCCGTCTCCGTCCACATCCTTTACGCCGCGCTTCTTCGCAAGATAGCGGTAATGTTCGTCAAAGAACCTCAGACATTGTTCTATAAGCGGCTCGTACTTGCTTATGTCCATGCCTGTGTATTTGTTTGCCTGCAATATCATTGAACAGAACTCAAGTGCCGTGTCCCACTGATACTCAAGCCATGCGTTGCGCTCCATGCCGTAGTCGTCGCCGTCCTTGTGCTTGCCGTATTCGGCAGGGTTGGGCAGCCCGAAGTTCTCCAATTGCTCGCAGAATGAGGCACCGTCGTGTCCCCAGTAGTATTTTGTGCGTGCCACTGCTGTAGGCAACAGGCGCAGATATGTGTCAAACTGCGATGCCATCATGTCCGTGTCGCCGCTCTTCAGCATGGGCCAATATACAAGCCTCTGGTTCTGTGCCGTCATCGTGCCGCCGCCCCATTTGCGGTAGTCGGGGGTGAACGGGCATTTCTCGTCCACATATATGGGGTCGAACGTAAACAGTCCGCCGTTGAACTTTGACGGCCATTCGCCGTAGGCGTTGCATCCCAGCATGTAACGGAACAGCTCGTAGTTGCGCGCAAGTATCTTGCCTTTGCCCTCTGCCTTTATATAACTGCGCTGCCAGTATTCATGCCACCATTTTGCGCTGCGATTGCGCGATGCCTTTGCCGTGGGCATTTTGTCCTTCCGGTCAAGGTTAAGGTCTATTGTTATAATTGCCTTTCTTATTTCCGCAGCGTCATAATGCCATGCGCGGTAGTCGGTAGAGGCGTATGTGCCGTTGGTGGTGCCCGCATAGCTGAAGCTGGGAGCATGCATCCTGCCTCCGAATTTCAGTCCTCCTATGGGGTTGTACAGCTTGTCTTTTATGTTGTCGAGGTTCTCGCGGTTAACGGTAAAGTCGAAAACCGTCTCTTCCTTATTCTTGTGAAAGAAAGTAAGAACGTCTTTCTCTGGCTCTATTGTGTCTTTGTATGTGTGACAGTCTTTGGGCAGGATCCACTTGTAAGAGCACTGCTGGCACTCGGCTTTGGTTAGCGGACGGTCTTTGTAGCGCCAACTTTCGTAGCTCAGTCGTGCATTGGTTTTCTTTGCCGAGCTTACCTCTATATATATAATAGGTGTAAACACATCAGCCCAGAGCTTTATTTCGGTGTCGGACGACTTTATGTATACAGCTCCGTCGTCAAGCCGCAATATCTGCCGGAAGTCTTTTCTGCCGTTGTCAAACGGATTGTTTGAAAGATGAAGACGAAACCTTCCTGCTTTCAGCAGCGTGTTATTCTCATCGAACATGCCGCTGCGCGAAGCGTAGAAAAGCACGTCGCCGTTTTCCACCCATACGTTCATGCCAATGCTGTTGCCGCCGCACGGCATCGACTCCGACGAATTCTTGCTTGGCGATGTCCAGATATAATCTTCGGGAACATAGTCGCCGGCAAACGAATATGCGGAGATTGACAATAATAGCAGTAATATCTTATTTTTCATAGTTTGGAGATAAATATTTGGCTTATTGGTCTTATTAGGCTTATAGGACAAATAGGTCTAATAAGTCTAATAATGCCAGTCGGGCTTACCAGCCCGACTGGCACTACAATACTTTTATTATTCCCAGTTGTCAGAGCGGAACGAGCTTATGGGCAGCCCGTCGCAGAACAAATCTCCGTCAGCCCAGTTCTTGAAGGCATATCTCACGGCTACAGGCTTGCCTACATTCTCACTCTTCAGATAAACGCGGTTGCGCTCTATCCATGCCTTTGCAGGATGGAATACCCTGTCCTCGCCGGCAATCTCAAACAGGTTGCTTGTCGTTCCGTTATTGAAGTATACCCATTCCTTGCTCTTGTCGAAGCTTACCACGGCGGTATCGCCCTTGAACTCAACATCCTTGTAGCGTGCAAACTCCGGCAGTCCGGCAGTGTTGTAAGTGTTTTTCAACGCAAGCACGGCAAGCCGTTCGCCCGCCTGACGCTTCTTGCGCGGGTGTATGCCGTATTCCAGTCCGGCATCCATAAGCACAGCCATTGCCGTGTTGGGCACCATTGTCTCCACGCGTGCCTGCTGTTCGCGCAGCAGCGCGCTGTTGTAGTCCCAGTTTATGCGGCTGTAGTCGTACGGTGCTATCTGACAATAGTAGAACGGGAAGTCGCCGATGTTCCATTCGCTTCGCCAGCCGCGTATCATCGTGGCAAGCATGTCGCCGTATGTCTTGTACCTGTTCACGTTGTCCTCGCCCTGATACCATATCACGCCGCGCATCGCCATGCCTATGAGCGGGTGCATCATGCCGTTGTACAATACTGTCGGCGTGCGGTTTTTCGATTTAATGTCTTCCGGCGACTGCGGTATCTTTGCGTCGGGGAACGCCTTCAGCCAGTCGGCGGTCATCCATGCCTCGCACGCCGAGCCTCCCCATGCCACGGAAACAAGTCCCACGGGCACGCCGAGCACCTTCCTCAGCATCCTGCCGAAGTAATATGCCGTTGCGCTGAACTCGCGCACGCTTCCCGTTTTTGCCTCATACCATTTGCCGCTCACCGTGTCGACAGGCGTAAACTTGCTGTTGCGCTTCACCGTGAACAGGCGCAGCTGAGGGTCGCGGCTGTCCAGCACGTCGTTCATTGACCCTTCCACGGGCTGTGCCTTGAAGCCTTTCATCTGCATCTCCATGTTGCTCTGTCCCGAGCATACCCACAGCTCACCTATTAATATATTGTCGAGCACGGTCTTCTCGCCGTCGCTGAATGTGATGGAGTAGGGACCTCCTGCCTCCGGAGTGTCTATCGCTACCTTCCACTTGCCGTTGTTGTCAGCTTTTGCCGTGTAAGTTTTCTTTGTCCACGACGGTGCCACTTTTACTGTTGCCTGTTTGTTGGCGTTGCCCCATATATTTGCCTTTGTCTCGCGTTGCATCACCATGCCGTCCGAAAACATCTTGGGTAATGTAACTTTTGCGCTTCCACTTGTTGCCACAAGCAGCGAGGCTATGATTAATTTATAATTCATAATTTATAATTTATAATTCGCTGTTGAATAATTATTTCCTTTATTTCTTGTGTAGGCGCTATTAATAGCATCTCTATTCCATTATCACAACCGGTCCTAACAGTCCGGCAGGTATCGTGTCCTTCTCGGCTCTGCGATATTTGCCGTTTGTCCATATACCATCGAACGGGGGAGTACCGAGGTCGTTGCCGAGCAGGGCGTTTGCCCATGTGTTTACCACTTCGATATGCAAAGAGTTGTTGCCTTTCTTTACGGCATCCGTAATGTCTACAGTATGCGGAGCCATCCATGCCGTGCCGCAATTCTTGCCGTTCACGTAAACGGTGGCAATGTTTTCTACCTTGCCAAGGTTGAGCATCACCTTGCCCTTTTTCTTGCCCTTATATTTAAATGTCGTTTCGTATGTGGCATGTCCGGAGTAATACTTTATGCTGTTGTCGGCATGCTTGCTCCAGTCGAACAGCTCTTTCGATGCGATGCTCTTTCCTGTCTCCTCAAACGTTACGTTCCATTCTCCACATTGCAGAGGGAGAACCTTGCCGTAAGCCTCTTTTTCTTCCGTACCGATGCTTCTGTCCGTTATTATGACGAAGGTGGATGCTCCGGCATCAAGCGTTATATCCTCTGTCGCCGTGTAGAATTTTCCGCTCATCGGGTCGGCGATATACCGGTTCTTTCCCTTTGCACGGAATTTCGGTGCAAATGTCTTTGCCTCGTCCGTCGGGTTGCAGATGAAATATATGTCGGCATCCTTGCCGTGGCGGTGTGTGTAGCCAGTGCCTTCAGGCAGTGTGATGTCCGGTTGTATGTTCATAGATGTAAGGTCCTTTTCTGTCCATGGCTTTCTTATAACCTTTATGCCCATTGCTTCGAGCGAGTCTATGCGCGCATTGCATGTCACGATGTTGTCCGGATTCATCGGACGTGCCTGCGGCATCACGAGTGCCTTGTATCTCATGCCGTATGCAGTGACCAGTTCTCCGTTCTCAACCCGTGCCGTTTTCAGTACGTCCTCGTTGAACGAGTCATACTGATATCCGTTGAGCGGATTGAGCCACGCATCGGCTTTTGTCATGTTCAGCGTGTGTGTCACGCCTACTGGGCTTACCTCGAGAGGCTGTCCCACGTTTGCCACACGTGCTTTCTCACGTTCCACGGCTTCGTTTCCGAACAGTCCGGGCAGCGTACTTACAAGACGCTCGGGCAGTATTGAGCGGCGCGGCACCTCGTTTCCGGTGTACACGGCAAGGTCTACTACAGGTTCACCATATTGCAGCAGGGCCTGGCAGCGTGAAATATAGTCGCTGAAAGCCGGCATCTCGCGCCACCACGTGTTGTCGCGCTGGAAGAATGTGCCTATGCCGTCGAGCGTCATGCCCGGTTTGCGGTCGGTATACGGGTTGTGGGTGTATACATGGAACACGATGCTGTTGATGCCCATGCAGTAGTTGCGGTCGAGCAGGGGCTTGAGCATTCCGGGATGTTCGTCCCATGTGCCGCGCACCTCGGTAAATCCCTCTGCCTGTATTATGCGCTTATTATATATATGTGCGCCGCTTATGGCGTCGAGCATGTCGTTGGGCTTGTCGTGTGTGGGGCTGTTGAGCCAGAATTCGCCCATGGGATAGTCGGCATGGCGGTAGTGCAGCAGTCCGTCGCTTACCATTGTCGGTGCCACGCACTCTGTGGACAACTCGCAGTTGTATTCTTTTGCCAGTCTTTCCACTTCCGTGAAGAACACCTCGTCTATAAGCTCGGCTATCGTGAGGCGTATGTCTCTCAGCACGCTGTCGGTCTTTGCCGATGTCTCTATGGGCACGCCTGCATATACGGGCAGCCACTCGGTGAGGTCATAGCCGCGGCGGCGCATGAACTCGCCTGCAAAATTGCTGCTCCAGTTCTGGCTTCCGCACTCCCAACTGTCAACGTGCAGACGCGTAAGGACCTTTTTTACCTTGTCTTTCGGTGCGTGGCGGTATATGTTTGCAAACCAGTTGTCAAACTGTTTGTCTATTGCAGCCTTGGAGAACTTGTCGCATTCAAGCCCGCGTCCGCCTCCTCCCGTGGCATTTGTGTGCCCTGTAGAAGTGTGTCCCATGCGCAGGATGTGCCATCTTCCCTTTGGCAGGAAGGTCTCCACGGTGCCGTCTTTCACTGCCTTGGTGATGTTGAGCACCTTCTTGCGGCTCACGCAGTTGCCGTCTGCAATGCCGAAAGCCTTTGACACACGCCATACGGCACCCGATTTTCCCTCGTAACCGTCGGTCACCGCTTCCGAGCCGAGCACTATGTTACCCACCTTGAGGTTGGGTTTCCACTTTGCCGCGTCCATATCCTCGGCACCCGGGTCGCTGCCCTCTGGGGTCCAGTGGAACTTGAAATATCTTGCCGTTGTTGCCGGAACGGCGTATGTGGCGTATGCATCGGTGTTCTGCCAGCCCTGTCGTGCCGGGTATATCTCGCGCACGAAGCGGTAGTCCGTGCCGTTGTCCGAAGCGTACAGTCTGTACCTGTGTGCCTGATAGTTGTTGCCGCCCGTAACTATCTTTACGCTGCGCAGCGTGAACGGCTCGTCATAGGACATGATGATGTCACAGGGCGTTGACGACCGGAACGGGAACTCAACCGAAGCCTTGGGCGTTCTGTCGTCGGCATTCGTCGCCGGATAGGCAAATACGGCTATGTCTTCATAGTATCCCTGATAAGCCTTGGGCATGGCAAGGCGCATCTTTACCTTCCCTCCCGATACTATCGTGTCGCTCCACACCACCTTCTGCATCGACTCTTCCGGCGTTATCCACGGACCGCCGCCGAGGGCAAAGCCGTCGGAGAAGTGTATTCCCATTTTAAGGTTAAGGCTGTCCGCCACGTTGAACACCGTGTTCATTCTCTTCCACCACTCCGGTGACAGCTGCTGTGCCGTGCCGTTATATTGTTTTCCGTCGCTTATGTCCTTTATCGGCATGAGATAGAAGCCCGCTATGCCGGCATCGTCCATAGCCTTGAGGTCGAGCCGTATGCCTTCATCGCTCACGCATCCGTACATCCAGTACCAGAATGTCCATGGCTGTGCTGCCGCGGGCGGTCGTTTGAAGTTATCATACCAGTTGCCTGCCGTTGCGGCGGCACATGTGAGCATCAGTATTAAAAGTGATATACCGGTTCTTTTCATGGTTTCTTTGTTTGATGTATCCGTTTTAAGTTTTATATATAGACGTGTTTTTCCCCTGCATGTAAGCAGTGTCCGTACCTTATCTTATGCAAAGATAATGATTTATGTTAAAAAAAACAAGCAATATGCCTCCTTTCTCCTTAACGTCTGTTCGTATTAGAATTAAGAACATACCAATATATCCTCCCGTAGGGACACATCTTGTATCTGTCCGTACGCATCGAAGAGGCGTTCAAATAAAATCTTAAGTTTTCAATACAAATACCTTGTTGTTTCATCTCTCTTATCTTTGTGAATGGCAGAAAGAACGCCTCTATGAGGCGTGCGGACAGATACAAGAATGTGTCCCTACTTGTGTGGATATATTTTGCTACTCCTTTTATCCCATCAATTATCAATCAATATACGCGTCCCTACACTGGAAAAGAATACGACTTAAACTATTGTTCCTTATCTCGAACTCGTTGTTGTATATAATAATACGCCTGTCATCCGCATGTTAATAAACGTTTTTAAATATTAATATGCCACTCCGGATTTTCATTACTTAAATCTTTCAATCTGGAGAGAAACTTGCACAAATACGTCTTTTTGTGCATCGATTAATGTTGAGATACATGTTGTAAAGCGTCGAATTATTGCACAAAGTGTGTTTGTGTGTGCAATAAAACATTGAAAGATACATTTTTTAACTTCCCGTTTGCTTGTTTTGTTACGATTTCAGGCTTGAATGAAAGGTGTTTTGATGTCTGTTTTGGCGTAATTAATGCTGTCTTACCTTGCAAAATAGCATTAATCAGGGTGTAATCAATACTTTATTAATCACAAAAGTGGCATACTTTACACTGCAAAGCAGCATGCTTTACACCATAAAACAGTATCCGTTATGATGCAAAACAGTATCCGTTACAGACCAACGGATATTGTTTTGTGATGTAAAATGGCATGTTTTACATGTAAAAATATATGATTTTACCTGTTTTTTTATGTATGCAATATGTTGGTAATGAGAATGTTATGCGCGTGACATTGAATGGCATCCTGTTTGAACCTCATTTGTCTTGAAATGAATAAATTTATCTCTCAGAAATTTGCATGTACGGTAAAAAGTCTGAAATCGCGCATAGCGTGACGAAAAATTTGCATGTTTTTGTTAAAAACCGCGGACGAAAATGTTAAGAGAAGTAAATTTATTATTCGTTGGAAATTTGGAGTGAATACCGTCATCACTGTCTGCGGGCTGAAAGCCCAATGAGCGCATAACTCCCAATGGGGAATGTCGATGCCGTATGTTATTGTTTGCGGGCTGAAAGCCCAATGAGCGCATAGCCCATGGCAACGCCATGGGAATGGTTCATAGGTGAAATTACGCCCTGCAGGGGCAAAAGCATATACCTGCACGCCATAAACAGCTGACCTCTAACGCTTTTGTCCTTTCAGGACGATTGCCATGCACACCTTATACACCCGGGGTGCCGCTCCGCTCTGCCCCGGGCTCTGTGCTCATTGGGCTTTCAGCCCGCAGACAGTAATGGTGGAATTCATTCTAATTTTCGGATGAACAATAAATAACGTTAGTTCGACGAATTTATCTTTCTTGTTGTATTACAAACCACCCCTGCCCCTCCTTTGGAAAAGGAGGGGACACGTATGTATTATTCAATGAGAATATACATCATATTCTATAAACTGACATATTATGTATCCGCATACGATATCTGCGATGCGTCCCCTCCTTTTCTAAAGGAGGGGACGCAGGCACAGGCATTGTATACAGACATTTGTCCTTTAACTTCATATAACTTCCCATAACTTCTTTAACTTCCTAACACTTTAATCCTTACTCCATTCCTACGCGTCCCCTCCTTTTCCAAAGGAGGGGCAGGGGTGGTTTGTAATATTTATCGAATTCCATAAATAGAATGTCCTCGCGGCACGCAGCTATAACATATCCTGTGCCCATGTGTCTTTTGTGTGAAAACAAAAAGCCGGATGTACGGGCTTGTCCGTATCATCCGGCTTTTATCTGTATCGGCGGTTAATGCCGTGTCAGCACGTTACCACTCTTCTTCGTTTTCATCGCCCCATAGGTTTACGTTTGGCGGTGCAACAGGTTTGGAAAGAGCGTCTTCTATTGTAACATCATCTTCTTCTATAATGTCTATTTTTGAACCGGAGAGTATTGCAGTTTCAACAATAGTTTTATACACCGTTATTTCCGGTGCGATATATATATTCTTTTTCATTTTGTCTTGATATATTAAAGTTGCTGCTTTTAGAAAATCACTTTCTTTCCGTTAACGATGTATATTCCTTTTTGCGGATTGTCCACGCGCATGCCGTTGAGGTTGTAATATATCTTCTTCGTATCACGGTTTTCATTAACAATGTTTGTGATGCCTGTCGTCTCACCGCCTATAGGCATAAATTCCTTAGCTCCTGTTGTATTTTCTTTTATGATATATACTTTTCTTGCAGGAACAATTTGGTTCAATGCCAGTCTGCGGAAACCTACATTGCCGTTTTTCTTGGATAGCACATATATATTATGTGTTGTATTGGTAAACTCGGTTTCACTGTATTTTAATTCATTTGTTCCTACTTCTTCCGCATTGTCGGTCTGTGTAAGGCTATATGTACCAGCTTGTTCGGCATATACTATTACAGCAGTGTTTGCAGGAGCACTCGTTATTTGCTTAATATTTACATCTGTATCATTGATTTTGTCCACAACGTATGCCGTAACTTCGTTGCCGAACTCTACAGCACATGGTGTTACGTAGGTTGCATATTGGGCTTCGGTGATTGTTATTGGTACTATTTTCTCAGTTTTTTCCCATATAAGAGTTAATTTGTTAATATATAATGCACCGTCATTACTTCTAATACCTATGTATGGATAGTTGCCAACAATATTAAGAATAGTAGGCAAATTTGTCCCTTTTTCTATGCTTCCTAATTTTACACCTTGAGTTTCATTATTATATAAATCATTGGCATTATCTGAATATGCTGTGGTTTTTCCATAAATATCTATAGTCCGACCTACTGAAGTATTATTATTCCATTCAATAATTACAGATTTTAAACGTGTTCCACCTGCTGTTGTAGTTACAATTCCTGAATGTTGGGTTGAGTTAGAGGATGTTCCGCTTCTTAATTGTATGGAAGAGTTCCCCGCAGCAGAATTACCTGCATAAACAGCATAATTCTTTTTCACATTACTGAAATTAACGTATGAATTAGAAAGAGCTTTAAAATCGTTGTAAGTTAGTTCATCCACAACTTCTGTAGTTTTAACATTCGGGTCAACAATGTTTAAGGTACATGTTGCTGTAGCTCCCTGATATTCACCATCTTCATCAATTGTAGCAGTAATTGTTACAGTTGTAGGTGTGTTCCCTGCAAGGACATCTCCAGTTTTTTCATCAACTATACATGTATTCTCATCAACATTTGTCGTATATTTTATATCGGCATCGGCATTAGGTTTATCTGTAGTCGCCTTGACTGTTATTGTTTTATTGATATCTACTGTATATTCGTCCTGTTCAAAGTTTAATGTAACAGTTTTTTTCGTCTTAGTGTATGTGGCAGTTGCAATATCGCTGTTTTCAAGTGAACCGTCTTCCATTACAGCCATAGCACGTATGGTCGTAGTTTCTGTTATCGTAAGACCTTCTGCTGGGAATGGTCTAGGATCTTTTGTAAGTGCTTCGTCCTCTGCTGTAGTATATACTATTTTTGCACCTGTAGTAGTTGTAGATGCGTTGATGGTAAGGCTTTCTGTAAATGTTGTTCCATCAGCAGGGGTGAATTTGGGTGCAACACATTTTGTTGGATTAGCAGATACTGTCTTAATTGTAATTTTAGTAAATTGGGCGTTTCTTGAATTGGTTATAGCCAACGACAAAGACTGAGACTGACATGCTTCGTCTATATCATATGTATAGTCTTTATTTTTTGTACTCCACGTTTGCTGTGTAGATGCACTGCTTGTTCCAGATTTTATATTAACGGATACTAAGGTTGAATGTGAGTTGGATGAATGTACAATAATTTGAGTGATTTTTTCTCCTTCAAATGTTGGCAAATTTAATAATGCACCACTCGCCCCAAGCATGAAGTATCCATTGTTATTAAAATAACGGGTACTTCCCGATGCGGTAAATATTGTATTATTTTCTTTATAATAAAATGTACTGAGATTGTTCCCGCTTCCTATTGGTACATCTGTTGTTCCGTTGGGTGAGGTTGTCCACAGTGTGCTTTTTGAAAAATCAAAAATATGATCCGTTGCGCCAACCGTACCACTAACCAATAAAAAAAGAAGAGTACAAACTACCCCCCCCGAAAAATAGGATTTAATTAAATCCTTAAAATGTAAAAAAGAATGCATAATACTAATTGTTTAAATTGTTGTTGTATGGTTGCAAAGGTATATATTTTGTATAAGTATAAAAAGTATATTTATTTATAAAAT
>ERZ778514.1284-NODE-1284-length-19360-cov-3.562238_pt1 | contig 19360 bp, 18 predicted proteins | sample MGYA00510344_ERZ778514 | MGnify/ENA primary metagenome ERZ778514 (study PRJEB29527, sample SAMN07138968) | mouse gut metagenome | material: feces | host: mouse | place: China:Nanjing | collected 2016-01-25 ...
TCATCCGGCCAATTCCTGATTTCTGCTTCGAGACAGGAGTGTTTTCCGCACCGGGTTCTTTATCAGGTTCATTCCTCATTTCTAACTTCTAATTCATAAAGAAGGTTGTTGCTATGAGGAAACGAAGCGGAGGAAAATATATGTCGGCGTCCGACCTGAAGCAGCGGGGCTGGACGAATGAGCTGATACGCAAACTGCTGCCCACCCCCGCCAATATCCGGATAAAGGGCCGTACGGTCCGGCTGTGGCTGCGGGCGGATGTGTTTACAGCGGAAAAGCTCCCGGAATTTGACGAAGGCCGGACCGTGACCTCAGGGAAGCCCGCGCCGGGAGCCAGACATACCGTCCGTATGCTGGAGCAGGCGTGGGAGGACCGGAACGCCGCGGAAGACTCCCCCATCTGGAAGCTGGCGGAACACTATCATCATGCGCTTCTGACTCTGGTGCTTTCCGCGGCCAGGGGCAAGGATTTGTCAGGCTTCCGGGCAGCGTCGTGGCTGAATGAATTTCTGTCCCTGGAGCAGAACTGCGTCCCGGCCCAGATTCCGGGGGTGCTGAAAAACTTCCTGCGGGCGTCGGGCTGGATGGGTCAGCGGGAGGACAGCGCACTGATCCGGCGGGTCCTGATGCAGTACCCGAAGATCCTGCGGGCTATAGCGGAAACGGCCTCCGGACAGTTCGCCGAAGCCCAGCCGGAGGCCAATTGGCAAGCCATGGTGGAAACAGAGGGCTTCCCGGCGGAACGGCTGCTCTCCGACGGTCTGGGCGCGGTCTGGTCCGTCTGGTACGTCCCCAAGGCCATCCAGACCAGCCTGTCTCTGCTCATCGCCCTCAATCCCAAGGACGAGTATCCGGAAGCCCGGGCTATGCGGCGTCATTTCGTGCTCCATCTGGGCGGGACCAATACCGGGAAGACCTACGCCGGGTTTCAGCGGCTGAAACAGGCGAAAACAGGCGTCTATCTGGCTCCGCTGCGGCTTCTGGCTCTGGAGGCACAGGAAACGCTGCTGGAAGCCGGAACGGATTGCAGTCTCTCTACCGGCGAGGAAGAGGATATCCGGGAAGAAGACACCCACCTGGCGGCCACGGCGGAAAAGCTGAATCTGAACCGCTCCTACGACGTGGCCGTAATCGACGAGTGCCAGATGATTGCCGACAGCCATCGGGGTTATGCCTGGACCCGGGCGATTCTGGGAGTGCTGTCACCGGAGGTCCATCTCTGCGCCGCGCCGGAAGCCGAATCGCTCCTGTGCCGTCTGATTGAAAGCTGCGGCGACAGTTATGAGATCGAGTACCACAAACGGACCACGCCCTTGGTCTGCATGACCCGGCCTGTGGAAGCCCACCGGATTCAGCCCGGCGACGCGTTGATTACCTTCTCGAAAGTAGGCGTGCTCAGCGTGGCGGAGGACCTGCGGCAGAACGGGAAGGAACCGGCGATTATTTACGGCGCTCTCCCTTACGCCACCCGCCGGAAACAGATGGAGGGTTTTCTGAAAGGCGAAATGCAGTATATCGTCTCCACTGACGCCATCGGCATGGGGCTGAATCTTCCTATCCGGCGGATTATCTTTATGGAGACGGAGAAATATGACGGCGTTGAGCGGCGGGAACTGAAGCCGGAGGAAATCAAGCAAATAGCGGGCCGTGCGGGGCGGTTCGGGATGTACAACCGGGGCTATGTGGGCGCGACCCAGAATCTGGGGGCCATCCGCGCGGGTCTGGAGGCCGTAACACCGCCGCTGGAGTACGCCGTGGCTGGATTCTCTGACCTGGTGCTTCACGCGGGGTTCGATTTGCTGGAGGTTTTGACGGAATGGAATAAAATGCCCACCGTGGAGCCGTATCGCAAGCTGGATATCAGCCGGTATCTGACGGTGATTTCCAAGATGCGTGAAATGGGCTTCTGTCTCTCCAGGGAACAGGAACTGCGGGCGGCGAATATTCCCTTCGACGAGACGGAGGAGCCTCTGCGGGATCTGTTCTTCTCCTTCCTGCGGCGTTGGCAGAGGGGTGAGGACATCGAACTGCCGGGGCTTCCGGAGGGGAATGCGTCTCTGCGTGACCTGGAGCTTTATTACCGGAAGCTGGACCTCTACTTTTCCTTTGCCAAAGCGTTCGGCTGTCCCGTGGATGAAGACCGGCTCTACGATACCCGTCAGGACGTAGCGGACGCCATCAACGAGATTCTTCTGCACCGCCTCCGGGACAACATCCGGTTCTGCGACCGCTGCGGGAAGGCTCTGCCGCTGTACCACCGGGGTCGGCTCTGCGATGGATGCTTTCAGGCTTCCAAAGCCGCCGCCGCAAGAAGAGGACGGAAACGCTGAGAAAATAACGCCGCGGCAGACCACACTCCTGATCTGTCGCGGCTGGTTTTTGCTGTTTGGATTTGTCCTTGCGTTTCGGCTCTTCTGATTCTGGTGGAACGGCAGCAGAGAAGAAAGTACCTGCCGGCTGGTTTCACGGGAGATTTTTTCAGGAAAGACCCCGTTCCAGAAGGCGCATCAGGGCGTCGGCATGGCGGTAGGATGCGGCGCTGAGGTCATTCAGGAGCCGGGCAAGACAGGGGTCGTTGGTATCGTCGGCAGAACGGGCGTAGTTCAGACCGGCACAGGCGGCGGCATGGTAGCGCTCCCGCAGAGCCGGACACCAGCGGTCGGGACGGGGGGCGGTTCCGGCAACGCTGGGGCGATAGCAATTCCCGGTAATCAGATAGTGCGCCGCCATCAGACGCTTTGCCTGCTCCCCCAGTTCGGCGGCAATGTCCCGCAGACGCTGCCTTGCCCAGCCCGGCGCAATGCGTACCAGCGCCAGAATTGCCCGCCGGTCCGAATGGGCGTCCTCAATGTAGCCGGTGAGAACATCCAGCATCTCCGCCGCTGCCGTGCCCATACAGCAGGGATTCGCGTCCGCGCCGGGAAGCAGTCCAGCCTGGGGCGGTATGACGGGCTGCGCGGGCATTGCAGGAGTCACGGGCTGCGCGGGCACCGCGGGAGTCACAGGCTGCGCGGGCACTGCGGGTCCCGCCATCCCAGGCTCCGCGGCCGGTGAAACTCCTGACATGGCGCACATCCCCGGATACGGCTCCAGGTTCGGCGCAACCCGCTGCCAGATACGGTCATACTGCCGGAAATCATAGGGTTCAGGATTATGTACGGTTTGATTCATCACAGGTCCCTCCTTTTCCCTCCAGTGTATGCGGCGGGGGAAATTTTCGTACCTGTTGCAAATGCAGCCAATATCATAAGGGCTTATTGGGTAAAATAAAAGCGGAACAGGAAGGAATCATCAAACCAGCAGGAAGATAGGAAAAAGTTTTGTCAGCTATTGCATTTTTTTCTTGCATCTGATAAAATACCGTGGAAACGGCCCCAACAAACGCCGTACAAAGGAGGGTTCCCTATGCTGGAACTGAAACATCTCAGCTACGCCGTCCAGGAGGGCGGGAGTTCGCTGGGCATACTGAACGATATTTCCCTGACCGTCGGAGATGGGAAGCTGGTGGTCTTCACCGGACCCAACGGCGGCGGGAAAACCACATTGGCAAAGAGCATCATGGGCCTTGTGACGCCTACCGCAGGACAGATTCTCTGGAACGGGAAGGATATTACAGGCCTTGGCATCACGGAACGGGCAAAATTGGGCATCAGCTATGGATTCCAGCAGCCGCCGCGGTTCAAGGGCCTGACCGTCCGGGACCTTCTGACGCTGGCCAGCGGGAACGAACGGCTCTCCAAAGACCGCTGCTGCCAGTATCTGACCCGGGTGGGACTGTGCGCCAACGATTATCTGGACCGTGAGGTAGACGCGTCCCTTTCCGGCGGCGAGGTGAAACGGATTGAAATCGCGTCCATACTGGCCCGTCAGGGGAGGCTGATGATTTTTGACGAACCGGAAGCGGGCATCGATCTCTGGAGCTTCGCCCGGCTGACGGAAACATTTGAGCAGCTCCATGCGGCAGGGGGCGCCACTATGATTATCATTTCCCATCAGGAACGGATTATCTCCCTGGCGGACGAGGTGATCGTGGTGGGTGAAGGCCGTCTGCGGCACCGGGGCGCTCCGGAAGAGATCCTGCCCCAGATACTCTCGGATACCTTGGGCGGCTGTCCCGTACTGACAAAGGAGGCGAACGCGTTATGATAGACACTGAAATTGACCGGGTTTTACTGGAGAAAATCGCGGACCTGATCGGCAAACCCGTGGGGGCGTTCAATATCCGGAAGGACTCCGGCTGCGACGGGCGGCAGTCCACAGAACACATTGAGATTACCAGCAAGACCGACGGCAAGGCTGGCATCGATATCCGCATCAAGGACGGGACAAAGGGCGAGACGTGCCATATCCCGGTGATTATCACAAAATCCGGCCTGAGCGAGATGGTCTACAACGATTTCTATATCGGCGAGGACTGCGATGTGGATATTATAGCCGGGTGCGGGATTCATAACTGCGGCGAACAGGAGTCCCGGCATGACGGCATTCATACGTTCTATGTCGGCAGGAATTCCCGGGTCCGCTACACCGAGAAGCATTACGGCGAGGGGGACGGCTCCGGCAGCAGGGTGATGAATCCTCAGACGGTGGTCTATCTGGAAGAAGGCGCGGTGATTCAGATGGAAACCGTGCAGATCCGGGGCATCGACTCCACCAAGCGAAACACGAAAATCGTCTGCGGGAAGGGCGCGGAGGCCATGATCACAGAACGCCTGCTGACCCACGGGGACCAGACGGCCCTCAGCGATATGGAGATCGTTCTGGACGGCGAGGGCTCCAAGGGGCGGGTCATTTCCCGTTCTGTCGCCCAGGACCGCTCCAGCCAGGTGTTCTATCCCCGGATGGTGGGAAACGCCCAGTGCTTTGGTCATGTGCAGTGCGACTCTATCATTATGGACGAGGCAAAGATCAAGTCCATTCCCGCCATTACCGCCAACTGCACCGAAGCCCAGTTGATTCACGAAGCCGCTATCGGACAGATTGCCGGAGACCAGCTTCTGAAACTGGAAACCCTTGGCCTGACGGAAGAGGAAGCCGAGGACTGCATTCTGAAAGGATTCCTGGCGTAAAAACAGGCTGCGGGAACGGGGAATCTCCGGCGGCGCGCCCCGTTCCTCCGCTGGCAAAGGAGGTGCGCTGATGCCTGTGGCGGGATGGATTCTTCTGGGCGTCATTGCGGCAGTTGTGGGCGTCTGGCAGTATGTAATACACAAATATACCCACGGGCCGTCCAACTGCATCGGCTGCGGGAAATGCGACAAGACCGGTATCTGCATCCTGACAGGGAAACCGGTAGGCCCCCGGCGAAAGCAGGACGGCAAATAAGACAAAAAGCGTGAGGATTGGTTTCTGGCCGGTCTTCACGCTTTTTCAGGCTTGCTCCAGGGGAAACAATCCGCCGACAGCCAGGGTCAGGTATTCGGCGCCCGCGTCCTCCATATGAAAGCCGTGATTCGAGAAGCACCAAGTCGCCATAATGCCCCGGACCACGCTTTCCAGGTAGGTGAACACATCCGCGGCAGGCAGATCGGTTTTGGCTTCGTCCATATGGGCGGCGATTTCCTGATAGAGCGTCCGGCTGAACAGACGCTTCTGCTGATGCTCTGACGGTCCCGGCACGCAGGCGGCAAGGTTCAGAGAATAGGCCAGGCAGGTCAGCTCATAGCCCGCATATTCCGCAAATTCCAACTCCAACTGCAAAAAACGCAGGATACGCTGCCCGCCGGTGCTTTCGGGATGCTCGTCCAAAAAGGCGGCGTAGCGGTGTTCGATGTACTCCCCCAAATCCGAATAGTAGCTCTCCCGGATAATGTCCTCTTTGGAACGGTAGTGGACATAGAAGGACCCCTTTGCAATCCCGGCGCATTCGCAGATTTCGCTGACTGTCACGTTTGCGTAGCCCTTCCATTTAATCAGCCCCGCCGCCGTGGTGAAGATTTTCTCCTTTGTTGCGGCGGCCTTCTCTTTACGGCTCTGCTTTTCCTCTGCACCGGCAGTCTTTTTACGGACCCGCTTCTTCTCCGTGCCGGCGCGACCCTCATGCCCCTGCCGTTCTCCTGTACCAGCGGTTACTTTACTGCGCCGCTCTTCCTCCGTGCCTGCGTTCCTGCAATCCTGCTTTTCCATCATGTGTCCTCCTTTGGTCCGTACTTCTTCCGGAACCACTTCCAGTTTATTGGCCCGCCTTCGGGAATCCGGCTGAACATCCAGAATTCCATAGTTTCCACAATCTCCTTTGTGCTGCGGGAGGTAAAAGACAGCAGCGGATGCACCCAGTCGTCGTCCAGGATGGCCTCCAGTCTGTAAGCGCCGCCCGGGTCGCCGTCAGGATACCAGCCAAGGTCTACGGAAACTGTGTACTCCTTCCCCTCCCGCCGGTAGTATGACATATCCTGCACATAGGTAAAGAGCCACGCGGGGTCGTCCTCGGGCAGGTCCGCCGGTTCCGCGCTTTCCAGTTTGTTCCAAATGCACACCCAGCCCGGCGGTATCCGTAAGGGCTGCAAATTCCTCCAGCTTTCTCCCATTTCGACACTCCTTGCCCGCCGTCTCCGGAAAAAGCCCTTGACAGAGTCGGAACGGCGGCTTATAATAGTGACCACGGTCATTGACTGTAGTCATCATCTATTTTATCAGAAATGTCAGGGGGATGCAAGATGTTTTTATTCAATCTGACCTACCGGAAGCCCATAGAGGAAATTGAGCGGCTCCTTCCGGCACACATTGCGTATCTGGACGAATACTATAGCAAGGGGAAGTTCCTCTGCTCCGGCCGGAAGGAACCCCGTACCGGCGGCGTGATTCTGTGCCGGTGTGAAAGCCTTGCGGAAGCGGAGGAAATCCGGCATCGGGACCCGTTCTTCTATGAGGGCGCGGCGGATTACGAGATCATTCAGTTCCAGCCCAGCAAGATGGCGGAGGGCTTCGCGCCGCTGATGAATCCGTCCTGACCGGCGGGCGGGCTGTAGAAAAAGAGAAGAATCCACAGATTTACAGGCATTTTCGTCAAATCCCCCGTTGACAAATGGCGGGAATCGGATATAATAATAGCGTTCACAGAAAAAAGGCGATGAAAAAGCCAGCAGCAGGAGACGGTCCGGAAGCGAGAAGGGGATGGTGAAAGCCCTTCGGAACCCCCCGCCGCAGCCACTTTGGAGCCGTCCGTGAAGAGCGGAACGTTTCATCCCCGTTACCGGATGGCTTGAGATGTCTCTTCGGAGATAATCAGGGTGGTACCGCGGTTTTTCGCCCCTGACGGTTGTGTCGGGGGTTTTTTCGTTTTTCCGCGGTACGGAAAGGGGACGGAGACTTGAAAAACTTTCAGGACTACAAAGCGGAAAAGTATGCCGGGCCGGATTACCAGAAGGTGGAAGAGGGCATTTATTACGGTCCGAATCCTTACTGGAGGCCGGGCAGAGGCGACGAGAACCTCTTTGTCACGTCCCTGACCTTCGAGATGGAACCGGGCTGTTACGGCGAGGAGGGCGGCTGTCCCCAGCATATCACCCAGATTCCTTTTGAGAACATTCTGGACGATTTTTCCGTTTTTGTTACCGATTTCTACGACGATCTGAACCGGGACAGTCCAAAAATCTGTTATCAGGAATTCGGCTCCCGGCATCTGGAGAACATCCGGAACCTGCGGGCCCTGATCGGCAAACGCTTCTTCGCTGTCCCCTGTGACCCGGACGACGAGGACAGTGAAGAGGAAGATTATAAAATTATCATTGAATAACCCATTTTATATTTTTAGGAGGTAATACCCATGTCCCATCCCTGCCACGGGCTGAACGAACTGCGGGAGATGTTCCTCAGCTACTTCGAGAGCAAAGGCCATCTGCGGCTTCCCAGCTTCTCCCTGATTCCCCCGGCCAACGACGCCAGTCTTCTGCTGATCAACAGCGGCATGGCCCCTATGAAAACCTGGTTCACCCGGGAAGAAGAGCCTCCCCGGAACCGGGTCTGCACCTGCCAGAAGTGCATCCGCACCGGCGACATTGAGAACATCGGCAAGACCGACCGCCACGGCACTTACTTTGAAATGCTGGGCAACTTCTCCTTTGGCGACTATTTCAAGAAAGAAGCCATCCCCTTCTGCTGGGAATTCCTGACGAAGGTGGTAGGATTGGAAGAGGACCGGCTGTACCCCTCCATCTATCTGGACGACGACGAGGCATTTGAGATCTGGAACAAGGACATCGGCATCCCGGCGGACCGCATTTTCCGTTTCGGCAAGGAGGACAACTTCTGGGAGCACGGCGCCGGACCCTGCGGACCCTGCTCAGAGGTCTACTACGACCGGGGCGAGGAACACGGCTGCGGCAAACCCGGCTGCACCGTCGGCTGTGACTGCGACCGTTATATCGAGGTCTGGAACAACGTTTTCTCTCAGTTTGTCAACGACGGCGAGGGCCACTATGAGGAAATGCTGAACAAGAACATCGACACCGGCATGGGGCTGGAGCGTCTGGCCTGCGTGTGTCAGAACGTGGGTTCCCTCTTTGATGTGGACACCGTCATGAACATCACCAACAAGGTCAGCGAAATCACCCATGCCCATTATGGAGAGGGCCACAAGACGGACGTGAGCCTGCGTGTGATTACGGACCACATCCGGTCTTCCGTGATGATGATCTGCGACGGCGTGCTTCCCTCCAACGAGGGCCGGGGCTATGTCCTCCGCCGTCTGCTCCGCCGGGCCGCACGTCATGGACGGCTGCTGGGCGTGAACCGGCCGTTCCTGCATGAAGTGGTGGACACCGTGGTGCATGAGAACGAATGCGCTTACCCGGACCTGCGGAAGAATCAGGATTATATCACCAAGGTCATTCGGGTGGAGGAGGAGAATTTCGCCAAGACCATCGACGGCGGAATGCGTATTTACAACGACCTGCTTGCGGCCCACAAGGAACGGGGCGAGACGGTCTTTTCGGGCGCGGACGCCTTTAAGCTGTATGATACCTTTGGGTTCCCCATTGACCTGACGGCGGAAATGGCGGAGGAAGAAGGCATGACGGTAGACCGGGAAGCCTTTGACCACCTGATGGAGGAGCAGCGCGTCCGTGCGAGAAAGGCCCGGGAAGCTCTGGGCGATCTGGGTTGGGCCGGCATCGAGTTCGGCAGCGAAATGCCCGCCACGGAGTTTGTAGGCTACGACCTGGATCATGTGGACGACGCTAAGGTGCTGGCGATTGTGGTGGACGGCGAATTGCAGGACGAGATTATCTCCGGGACTGACGCGGCCATCGTGCTGGATAAGACGCCGTTCTATGCCGAGATGGGCGGTCAGACGGCGGATCACGGCAATATTGGCACGGAACCACATTTTGAGGTCACGGATGTGCAGAAAAACAAGGGCGGCAAGTACCTGCATTACGGACGGCTGCTGGATGGGAGCATGAAAGTCGGAGATACCGTCAGCGCGTCCATCTACACGGAACGCCGCCAGGCCATCCGCCGTGCCCACAGCGCCACCCACCTGCTGGACGCCGCCCTGAAAAAGGTGCTGGGGGATCATGTGCATCAGGCAGGTTCCCTGGTGGAGCCGGACCGTATCCGTTTTGACTTTACCCATTTTGAGTCCATCACGCCGGAACAGCTCAGCGAGATTGACCGTCTGGTGAATGACGCAATTCTGGAGGGCTATCCGGTTATCACGGAAGTCCTGCCCATCGAGGAAGCCAAAAAGAAGGGCGCGGTTGCCATGTTCGGCGAAAAGTACGGCGATGTTGTCCGCGTGGTGGAAATGGGGGATTTCTCTATGGAATTCTGCGGCGGCACCCATCTGGACAATACGGCAAAAGCGGGTTCGTTCCGTATCAAGTCCGAAGGCTCTGTGGCGTCCGGCGTGCGTCGGATTGAAGCCACGGTGGGACGGCTGACGCTGGAGACGGTGAACCGGAATCAGGAAGTGCTGTTCCATGCTGCCCAGATGCTCAAGACTTCTCCCGGCGAGCTGGAAATCCGGATTGAGCAGCAGCTGGCCGAGATGAAGGCGCTGCGGCAGGCGGTGGAGCAGTTCAAGGCGGAGGCGTCCCTGGGCGAGGCGCGGAGCTTCCTGATGAGCGCGAAGGATATGTACGGCCTGAAAATCCTGACCGCCCGTCGGGATGGCCTGGACGCCAACGCTATGCGGAAAATGGGCGACTTCCTCCGGGATAAGGAGCCTGGCGTGATCGGCGTGCTGGCTTCCGTCAACGGCGGCAAGATTACGTTCCAGGCGGTCTGCGGCAAGGAAGCGGTCAAGCGGGGCGTCAAGGCCGGAGATATTATCAAAGCCATTACCCCCATCTGCGGCGGCAAGGGCGGAGGCAAGCCTGACAGCGCTATGGGCGGCGGCTCCGACGTTTTGAAGCTGGACGACGCTTTGGCTGCTGTAGATAATTTCATCGCGGGGAAATTGCAGTAACAGACGGAGACAGGGGGGCGGATTGGTTCCTCTCCCCTGCTGCGTCCGCTGAACATAAAAAGGAGGAACTACTGATGCGGCTGGATTTTGTGAACATGGAAGCGGAACGGATTCCCCATATGCGGGGCGGTGAGAAAGAGGTGGCGCTGAAGAGCTACAGCGATGGGAAAAATAAGATTATGCTGGGCCGTCTGATTCCCGGGGCAACGATCGGACTGCATACCCACGAGACCAACAGCGAAACCGTCTACATCCTCTCCGGCACGGGTAAGATGCTCTGCGACGGCGTGTATGAGGACCTGGCTCCCGGCGTATGCACTTACTGCCCCAAGGGACACCAACACAGCCTGATGAACGACAATCCGGAGGGCAGCGAAGATCTGGTATTCTTTGCTGTCGTTCCGGAGCAGTGAGGGGAGGCTACTGTGCTTCCTAAGGACCCGGTGATCCTGCTGAGCTACGTCAATACGAAGCTGCGGGACGAATACGAAAGCCTTTCCGAACTCTGCGGGGCCCTGGACGCGGACGAAATGCAGATTCGGGAAACCTTGGCTGCGCTGCATTACGAATACGACGCGGGGAGGAATCAATTTGTCTGAGGGAATTCCTGTATTCAAGTACCATCCCGACCCCTTCAGAACGGAAGTCTTTGTCCGTCAGCAGGAACCGTCTGCCTGTCCCTGCTGCGGGAAGCCAACCCTTGTGGTTTACGAAGGGCCGTTCTACTGTGAGGGAGAAGTAACCGGCCTCTGCCCGGACTGCATTGCCAGCGGGACGGCGGCGGAAAAGTACGATGGGACGTTTCAGGACCCGGAATCCGTGGATGAAGTGGACGACCCGGACAAGCTGGAGGAACTCGTCTGTCGTACCCCGGGCTATTGCGGCTGGCAGCAGGAATATTGGCGTGCCCACTGCGGTGACTTCTGCGCGTTCGTTGGCTATGTGGGATACAAAGAGCTGAAACAAATGGGGCTTTTGGAGGAAGTGCTGGAGGACCCTGATCTGGACTATGCCTGGCGCCGCGAGAACCTGACCTCCCTGACCAACGGCGGGAGTATGCAGGGCTATCTGTTCCGCTGTCTCCACTGTGGAAAGCATCTGCTGCACATCGACTGCGACTGATAACAAGAAGACAACAAAAAGGAGGTTTTTTCATGTCTGACTGCTTATTCTGCAAGATTATTGCCGGCGAGATCCCCAGCGCCAAGGTCTATGAGGACGCGCTTTGCTATGCCTTCAGCGACATCGCGCCCCAGGCCCCGGTCCATTTTCTGGTGATCCCCAAGGCCCATATCGGCTCCGTGTCCCAGGTGGACGGTTCCAACAGCGGCGTGGTGGCCCATATTTTCGAGGTCATCGCACAGCTGGCCAAGGAACAGGGACTGGAGAGCTACCGCGTCGTTTCCAATATCGGAGAGCAGGCCGGTCAGAGCGTCTTCCATCTCCATTTCCACGTTCTCTCCGGACGGGATATGACCTGGCCTCCGGGCTGATTCCAGACCGCGGCGCGCCCTTTTTTCCGAGGGTGCGCCGCTTTCTTTTTCGTCCGGCTCTGTTATGGGTTTCCTGTTTGTACTGCTTGTTTTTTTGCTTTATTTTTCGTTTTTGGGCTTATTTTCCATGGCTTTCCTGTTTGCATGGCGTGATTTCGGACTTCGCTTTCCTGTTTGGCCGATGTCTATCTGTTTTCTCCCTCTCCTCCGGGCTGGATTCCCTGTTTCGATTGCCATTCTGTTGGATATCGCTTCCATATATGGCCGCTTCTGTCAGTAAAATCTCTGTCAAGCCAAAACAAATTGCCGCAAATAAAAAGAGAATCCTTCATAATATTGACATATGGCCCCGTGATTGTTACAATGAATATAAAGAAATTGATCGCCTGCGCCAGTTCGGTGGATAAAGACGATTCCCATGGCAGTCTCGTTCTGGTGGAGCGCTTTTCAAATTTTACCTGAACAAAGGTGGGAGGATATGTATCACTGCCATGTGCGTTTCTACTTACCCGGCGTCCAAGGGGATGTCTCTGAGGTCATTCAGGAACTTCCGCCGCTGGAATCATTTACCCATAGCTTCACAGAGAGCCGCCGTCTGGAGGCCGAACTGCTGGAACAGGCGGACGTTGTCATCGCGGACCTCCAGAGCTTGCCTCAATTCCAGGAGACATTGCCGGTTCTGCTGGAATCCAAACGCCTGGACGCCCATCTGATCCTGATCGCAGACCCTGCCGGACTCCCTGATGAAGCGCTGGAGACCGCCTACGATATCTGGCCTGCGTCCATGGATGCGCGGGAGGTCCGATACCGGTTCCGACGCTGGCAAGAGCGCCTCCGGCAGGAAAAGGACCTCTGGCAGGCCCGGCATTTCCTGGACGCTACCATAGACAGCGTGCCGAACCTGATCTGGTACAAGGATAAGGACGGGGTCCACGAGAAAGTGAACGACAGCTTTTGCAGGACCGTCAACAAGACCCGGGAGCAAGTACAGGGACGGCGTCACGCGTATATCTGGGACGTGGAGGCCGATGACCCGGCGTGCATCGAGTCCGAGGCGGAGGTCATGCAGAAACGGGAAACCTGCGTCTCAGAGGAAGTGGTCCAGACCGGCGAGGGCGAACGGCTGCTGACTACATACAAGTCTCCCCTGTACGATTTGGACGGCAGCGTGATGGGTACCGTGGGCGTGGCTATCGATATTACCCAGGAGCGGGCTTACGAACAGGAGATTATCAAGAAAACCCATACGCTGGAGACCATTTTTACCACTATGGACTGCGGCGTGATGTGCCATTCTCTGGACGGAAAGCATATTCTGAGCGTAAACCGGGCCGCGCTGGAAATTCTTGGCTACGAGTCTCAGGAAGAGATGCAGAAGGACGGGTTCCAGATGGTGGCCGCGTCGGTTCTGAAGGAAGACAAGGAGCGTCTGCGGGCATATATTCAGTCCCTTGACAAGGTGGGGGACAGCGTAAACGTGGAGTACCGGGTGCGGCATAAGGACGGCCGGCTGCTTCATGTGATGGGGAATATCAAGCTGGTGCAGGAAAACGGTGAACTGTTCTATCAGCGCTTCCTGCTGGATATCACGGTGCAGAAGCAGAAGGAGACGGAGGAACGGACCGAGAGCGAACGGCGGCAGATGGAACTGGTGCAGGCTTTGAGCATTGATTACAGCCTGGTGTGCTACTTCGACCTGGACAGCGGCATTGGACGGCCCTTGCAGGTAACCAACGAGGGCAGCGGGAATCTGGACGATATTTTCCACGGCGAAATTGTGCTGGAGGAAAGCCTGGGGCGGTATATCGAGCGCTATGTCCATCCCGACGACCGTGCCATGCTGCGCCGCCTGACTACCCGGGAGGCCCTGCGGCTGGAGATGACTACCCGGAAGACGTACTATGCCAATTATCGGGTTCAGGTCAACGGGTCCGTGCGGTATTTCCAACTGAAGGCGGTCCGGACGGGGGACTGGAGCCGACAGCGCGCCATTGTGCTGGGTTCCCGGAGCGTGGACGAGGAAACCCGGAACGAAATGGAAAAGACGAATCTGCTGGAGGACGCTCTGATGCAGGCCAACCGCGCAAATAAGGCCAAGAGCGTGTTCCTGTCCAATATGTCCCATGATATCCGGACGCCTATGAACGCAATCGTGGGCTTTACCGCTCTGGCCCTGACCCATCTGGAGCGAAAGGAGCAGGTGGAGGAATACCTGAAAAAAATCATGACCTCCGGGAATCATCTGCTGAGCTTGATTAACGATATCCTGGATATGAGCCGTATCGAGAGCGGAAAGATGCACCTGGACGAGAAGCCATGCAGCCTGCCGGAGATTCTGCACGGCCTGCGGAATATCATACAGGCGGACGTGCGGGCCAAGCAGCTTGAATTGTATATCGACGCGGTAGATGTGGTACACGAACAAATATTCTGCGACCACCTCCGGCTGAATCAGCTCCTTCTCAATCTTTTGAGCAATTCTATCAAGTATACGCCCGCCGGAGGACTTGTGACGATGCGCATCACCGAGAAGTGCGGCGCGCCGGTGGGATTCGCGGCCTATGAGTTTACAATCAAAGATACTGGAATCGGAATGAGCCAGGAGTTTGTATCCCACATTTTCGAGCCCTTCGAGCGGGAGCGGAATTCCACCATCAGCGGCATTCAGGGCACAGGTCTCGGGATGGCGATCACGAAAAATATTGTGGACATGATGAACGGGACGATTTCAGTAAGCAGCGAGCAGGGCGTGGGGACGGAGTTTTTTGTGCAGCTCGCCTTCCGGTTCCAGGCGGACAAACAGGAGGACGTAAGGCTGACAGAACTGAAGAACTGCCGGGCCTTGGTGGTGGACGATGATTTCAACACCTGCGACAGCGTGACCTGTATGCTCCAGCAGATTGGCCTGCGGGCGGAGTGGACGCTTTCGGGAAAGGAAGCCGTTCTGCGGACCCATCAGGCGGTGATGCGGGGCGATACCTATGGGGTGTATATCATTGACTGGCTGCTTCCGGATATGAACGGCGTGGAGGTGGCCCGGCGGATTCAAAAGGAAACCGGGGGACAGGCGCCCATCATTGTGATTACAGCCTACGACTGGTCGGACATCGAGGAAGAGGCCCGAGAAGCAGGCGTCAGCGCGTTTTGCAGCAAGCCGCTGTTTTTCTCGGAGCTGCGGCGCTGTCTGCAATCCGTGATTTCGGGCGGTGCTGAGCAGGAGATCGAGGAGGACCCTATGCACTTCCACGACCCGCAGCACGTGCATTCGGGCCGGATACTCCTGGCGGAGGACAACGAGCTGAATCAGGAAATCGCCGTGGCGGTGCTGGAGGAGGCCGGATTTACAACGGAAATTGCGGAAAACGGGCAGATCGCGCTGGATATGCTGCAAAAGGCCCCGGAAGGACACTATCAGCTTATTTTGATGGACGTACAGATGCCGGTACTGGACGGGTACACGGCTACAAAGATGATTCGGAATCTGGAAGATCCGGCGCTGGCAAATATCCCCATTCTGGCAATGACGGCCAACGCGTTCGAGGAAGACCGTCAGGAGGCCATCCGATGCGGCATGAATGGACATATTGCCAAGCCGATCAATATAGAGAATCTGTTGGAAACCCTGGACAAGGTTCTGGGGCAGCACTGATAATCAGGAGGGAGCGGGAGAGAATGTTTGATATAGGGGGAAGCCATTGCTGAGTGTGCAGAGAGGGATTTTCCGGCGTTTTTCCATGGAGAGGCGTCGGACTGAGGAGGTGTGCAGATGTTTAAAATTCCGTTTTTGTCCAGGCTTTTTGAAAAGAAGGCTCCAGTAAAAGCCAAGACTCCGGATGAGAAAGAGGCGCCGGCAGAGAAGAAAGCTGTGTCGGCCAAACCACAGCCCAGCAACGAGCTTCAGCTTCCGGCGGACCACGCGCTATACAAGCTTTGGAATCTTCGCGGACAGCGCCGGTTCCGGCCGGGACAGCCTGTTCTGCGGTTGGAGGAGCGGAGTTTCGCCAATGAGGACGAGGCCCGGAAAGAACTGCAAAAACTGCGTAAAACCCTGGAAACGGCGTCCCAACGGCGGCTGAAGCAGATCCAGCCTCAGAAGATAGAGGATCTGACAGAGGACCCCGCCTTGCCGGATCTGGACGCTATGCCGGTAGTACACGTGTCCGGGGACGGTCTGGACGCGTGGGTGCTGATCCTGCCGCCAGTGGGCAACGGGCAGGATTTGAACCGGGCTATGCTGGATCGGGCGTTCAAGGAGCGCGGGGTGACCTTCGGCCTGAAATGGCGCCTGATGGAAAACCTGCCCAAGGAACAGGAACGCTATTTCCGGCTGTACCACGCGGCAAGGGGCACGCCTGCGGTAAACGGCGCGGACGGGCAGGTAACGGAGCTGTTCCAGCGGCATCTGGAGAAGTCCTTTGCGGTGGACGAGCACAACCGGGTGGATTACACAACCCTGAACAATGTGCAGAATGTGGAAGAGGGCGGCGTGATCTGCCGGATTGCGCTGCCGGAGAAGGGCGTGCCTGGGAAGAGCGTCCAGGGCCAGGAGATCCCTGCTAAGGACGGTAAGGCGGCTTCAATCCCCAAGGGCAGGAATACCGAGGTGACAGAGGACGGCACCGCGCTGATTGCCACCATTGCGGGTCATGTGGATTTTACCGGCAGGGCGTTTCAGGTCAAGCCGCTGATGGAAATCAAGGGCAATGTGGATTTCTCTGTGGGGAATATCAATTATCTGGGTGATGTGATTATTCATGGAGATATTTGCAGCGGATTTACAGTCCGGGCAGTGGGCAGCATTACGGTGGACGGCGTGGTGGAAGCCTGTACCGTGGAGGCTGGCGGAGACTTGATTCTTGCCCGGGGCGTTCAGGGGGACAGCAAAGCCGTGATACGCGCCCAGCGGAGCCTGTACGCCAAGTTTCTGGAGAATTGCTGCGTCTACGTGAAGGAAACCCTTCAGACGGACTGCATTATTAACTGCGACGTGTACTGTGACGGAAAAGTTGATGTGCATACAGGTCACATGAAGATTATCGGCGGGACCATCCGGGCGGCGCGGGAGGTCAGCGCAGGCACCATCGGGTCACGGAACGAGGGGCGGACGGACGTGTTTCTGGGCGGTTTTCCCTGCGAGAGCTACGATTTCGACGTGCTGACAAAGGAAGTCAATCACCTTGAGACGGAGCTGGCCCAGACGGAACGGCAGCCGGATAATCCAGTGAAGAAAAATAAGATGAACAAGCTGAAAATGCAGTTGTTGGTAAGCCGCAAGAAACTGGAGCAGCTTCGGAAGGAGCAGACGGAGCAGAGTGACGAGGAGCTGGAGTCCTTCCGGATGGTCTGCGATACCGTCTATCCGGGTACCATTCTGACCATCGGCAAGGTGTCCCATCGATTTGACCGCAAGCTTTTCCCCTGCACCGCCAGTCTGGTCGCGGATGAAATCTGGCTGGCCTGACCGCCTTATATTCGTTTTCAGCGATGCAAAAAGCCAATGGGGGTATTGAGTTCCCATTGGCTTTCTTTTTTGTTTGTCCCGTGACCTTGTATTCCTGACAGAATGCCAGCCGACGCGCCGCAAGCATTTAAGAGGCAGCAGGAATGCAAAAGTGAATCGGGAGTTATTTTTTTGCCATCAGACGTTTCATGCCCGTTTCCAGACCATGGGCGGAAAGCTCATACATCGGAAGCATATGTCCAATCTGCCAATGGGTCTGGGTCCAATAGCCGGGCTGTTGGGGCATGGGTTCCGGATTCAGCCAGATCAGATAGGGATACTGCTTCTGGATCTGAATCAGACGTTCAAGTCCGGAGGGTGTGAAATTGCCGTTTTTCCAGTCATAATGCTTTTCTTTCAGCTCATAGGGGCTCATAGCGGCGTCGCCTACCAGGATTACCTTATAGCTGGCGTCGAAGTTTTTCAGCAGCCATTCCGTTGTCACCGACGGGCCCCAGAGACCGGGGTCCAGATAGAGGCTGTCGTAGACGCAGTTATGGAAATAGTAGGTGTGCAGCTCCTTGAAATGATTGGACTTGACAGCGGCCTGAAAGAGCATACTGCAAAGCCCGGCGTAGTAATCCATAGAGCCTCCGGAATCCATCAGCAGCAGGACCTTGACGGCGTTGCGGCGGGGGTTTTTATAATGGACCTTCAACGCCCCGGCATTGTCACAGGTATCCCGGATGGTCCCATCCACGTCCAGCACCTTTTGCCCCCCAACCTGCACGGAGAGCTGCCGCAGAAGCCGGAACGCCATCTGGAACTGCCGGGTATCCAGGGTATTGTCCTTCCGGAAGTCCCGGTATTTTCGTTCGCCCGCTGTCATAATGGCTGTCTTATGCCTGCTCTGGCCCCCTACACGGATGCCGCCGGGATGCCAGCCGTTGTTTCCAAAGGGGGAACGTCCCTGAGTGCCTACCCAGTAACTGCCGCCGTTATGCTCCTCGGTCTGTTCCTTGAGACGCTCTTCCAGTAATTCCAGAAGGTCCTGCAAGGATTCCTCCGGCACGCCCATGCCCCGAAGCTCCTGGATGGTCCGGCCCAGGTCTTCAGCGGGATGATTCAGCCAGTTGAGAAGCTCGTCCGGCAGCTCGCCTTTCCAGGGCACGTCCTTGAAGAATTCGAGAAATACTTGGTCGAAGCGGTCGAACTCGGTTTCACTCTTGACCAGAAGGCAGCGGCAGAGATGATAGAACCCGGTGAGGCTGGAATGGTGCAGGCCCTTGTCCATGGCTTCCAGCAGGGCGCTCCATTCGTTGAGGGACACGTGAATGCCCCGGTCCCGAAGGAGGTAGAAAAAAGCCGCGAACACTGTCTCACCGCCTGTTCCGGGCCAGGGTCCGAAGGTCTTTGTCCTTTTTCAGCAGCACGCCAGCAAAGGGGATCTCTTTTGCAATGCGTTTCGGGTCCACGCCGCCTGCCATCAGCGCCCGCAGCCAGTCCACAAGCTCGGAGGTGCTGGGCTTCTTCTCGATTTCCCGCAGTTCCCGGACCCAGTAGAACGCCGCCAGAGCCTGCTTGACAAGACGTTCGTCCAGATTCCCGAAATGCACCCGCAGAATCTCCTCCATCTGCTCCTGTTCGGGGAATTCGATATAATGGAACACGCAGCGGCGTAAAAAAGCGTCAGGCAATTCCTTTTCGGCGTTGGAGGTAATGATCACAATGGGCCGCTGTTTTGCCCGAATCGTCTCCTTTGTCTCAGGAATATAGAATTCCATCTGGTCCAGCTCCCAAAGGAGGTCGTTGGGGAATTCCAGGTCGGCCTTGTCAATTTCGTCAATCAGCAGGACCACCTGTTTCTCGGAGGAAAACGCCTCCCCCAGCTTGCCCAGTTTGATATAACGGGCGATATCATCCACGCCGTGGGTCCCGAACTGGCTGTCGTAAAGCCGCTGAACCACGTCGTAAACATAGAGACCGTCCTGGGCCTTGGTGGTGGACTTGACATTCCAG
>ERZ778514.1295-NODE-1295-length-19282-cov-7.131430_pt1 | contig 19282 bp, 8 predicted proteins | sample MGYA00510344_ERZ778514 | MGnify/ENA primary metagenome ERZ778514 (study PRJEB29527, sample SAMN07138968) | mouse gut metagenome | material: feces | host: mouse | place: China:Nanjing | collected 2016-01-25 ...
CGTGCAGTGTCGGAGTTTAATAGGCGCTTCAAGGCTGTACCTTTATCCTTTTGGGAAACCTATCTTACAATGGCGCCCAAAATGCAAATACTTGCTATGTTTTTTGTTTTGCTGAAAGCCTACAAACTTTATTTTGATTTTCAGGTTGATGTGGTTCGCAACAAATGGAACTCCTTCAACCAATCGGTATCAAATAATGACTTTCTTGCAGCCATTTCCGATATAGCCTGCAATGATGAGTTTGTGGACTCATGGAGCGACAGCACTCGCAAAAAGGTAGCCTCGTCATACATGAGCATTTTAAGGAAAGTCGGCTTTATCTCTGACAAAGATGGAGACCTTCGTCAACTGGAATACTCCGACGAAGACCTTTCGTTTTTCGTCCGCATCGGTGAGCCGTGGTTCCTTGATGCTATCTTGATCCCACCTTATCGTATCGAAACCATTAAATCCATCGCATTATGAGTGAGGTTGTTGTTGACAAACTTTATGAACGCCTTTGCCAACCTGATTTTCAAGATACGCCCCACGGCGACTTGTTCTATAACTATTTCATAGTACCATACGACCCTGCAACGGAATATGAAACTCGCGAACGGATTCAATGGTATCGTGATAATTTGATTCGTCCCACGAATTATGTTAATGCTCTCCACATCGACATATTCGAGGAATTTTGCAATTACCTCGACAATAAACCCTTTGGTAAGAAATACCCTTCATATCTGAAGTATCTTATCGAGAAGGAATCCAAGGATCCGGAAAACTCCGAAGGAGTTGCCCGTTCCTTGACACAACAGGCCCAGGGAGATGCGTTCATTCAGTATATCCACGACAGAATTGTAGCGCATAAAGAAGCCGAAACCGAAAACAAGACACCATACGTCTTTATTTCGGGCTTTGGCAACATCTATCCTTATCTTCGCCTATCCACTTTCCTCAATAAATACGAAGAATACAACCAAACCCATGCATACAAGATATTCGTGTTCTATCCCGGCGAGCCTGACGGCAACTCTTATAAGTTGTTCGACCGCTTTGCCGACCAACATGTCTATCGTGCAGCTCTTATTCTGGACTTCCGAAATTAATACGTCATGGCAGACTTCAAATACTTATACGAACTTTACGAAAAGGAAATTGATCGTCCGTTCAACCCGGCGGTCAATGCGTCAGATTTCAAAGCTGACACCGTCAACGTTGAAATTGACGAGTATGTTTTCACTGATGAAATCATAAACAACATCTACCATGTGCTTTCTGCCATACGTGACCGTCAGACAGCACACAATGGCATTTGGATTAACGGCTACTTTGGTTCCGGTAAGTCTCACTTCCTGAAATTCCTGGACTATTGCCTCCATCCCGATTATAACACTCGCGCTCTTGCCCGTCTCGCCGAGGCTGTCAAGGAACACGACCCGCTCCAGAACCCGCAGTCAAGATGTGAGGTTACTGTCGCTGATGTCAATGCTCTCACTGACTGGCTGCGTACTGCGTCAGTCGAGACTATTCTGTTCAACATTGGGTCTGTCGCAAATTCCAACACCAATCAGCAGAAGGTATTTACCGAGGTATTCTGGCATGAGTTGAACCGCCACCGCGGCTACAACACATTCAATCTGCCATTGGCTCAATACCTCGAAAAGGCTCTTGACGAAAAAGGCAAATTCGACGAGTTTAAGCAGAAATTCATCGACGAATTTGGTTGGAACTGGAAAGAGATGGCTGCCGAACTTGCCAATACCGAACTTGACACGGTTCTCGAAGCTGCCAAAGATATTGTGCCCACTCTCTCCATCGACGTAATCCGCCAGCGTATTGTAAAGAACGACTTCCCCTTGACGGTAGAAGCGTTCATGAATGAGCTTCGCACTTTTGTAGCATCTAAGCCATCAAACTTCCGCCTCGTGTTCTTTGCCGATGAAATTTCACAGTTCATCGACAACCGGAGCGCTCTTCTGCTTCAACTGCAGCAGATAGTCAGCGACCTGCACGAGGCTTGCGAGGGCAAAGTGTGGATAGCCTGTACCGCCCAACAGGATCTCTCTGAGATTCTCGGAGATTGCCATATCTCCAAGACTACCGACGATTACGGTAAAATCATGGGGCGTTTTCAGGTCAAGGTATCGCTCAAAGGCACCAACTCCGAGTATATAACCCAGAAGCGTATCCTCGAAAAGAAAGGCTCTGCCGCCATCGCTCTCGAAGAACATTTTGACAAGATACACAGCAACATCACCGCTCAGTTGCTTCTCCCTACGGGCTACAACACCTATCGCTCAAAGGAGGAATATGCTGCCTACTATCCCTTCGTTCCTTATCAGTTCACTCTGATGATGAACATTTTCGATGCTTTTGTCGCTCAGAACTTTGTAGACAAGGAGGTCAAAGGCAATGAGCGAAGCATCATCAAGATTACCCATTCGGTAGCCAAGGACACCAAAGACCAGGCGGTCGGCGATATTATTTCCTTCGACCAGTTCTATAACGCTATGTTCCGTGGCTCTCTCACCACCAAGGGGCAGAAGTCCATTGCAACAGCCAACAAAGTCATTGACTCGTACAACGTAAATCGTGAACTCGGCGAGCGAGTGCTGAATGTGCTCTTTATGATTTGCAACATGGACGAGCAGCAGCGTCGTGTATTCCCGGCTACCGCCGATTACGTCACTTCTCTTCTGATGCGTGATGTCGACGAGAATAAGCTGAAACTCAAAAATGATGTTCAGGGAGTCATCGACTACCTGTGCGACAATAATATTCTCCGCCGCGATACTCTCGCTGACGGGCACACTGAGTTCTACACCTTTTTCACTGAGGAAGAACGTCGTGTCGCCGCTTCAATCGGTAATCAGTACGTCGACAACGACTTCATGGCTAACCTGCTGATTGATTTCTTTAAGGAGTATCTGGCACCGCAGAACCGCGAGTCCTACTGTTCGTCGAAATTCTCAGTCGGCGGCATTGTCAACGGAAAGACTTTCCTCACTTCCAATGCCGATATTTCTGTGGACTTCGTGCTCGAATACGACGGTACCGTTCACGAGTATGCGTTCCGCAACATCGAGAACCGCCTTGCCTTCTTTATGGCCGACGGATTTTCGGCGGATCCGCAACTGCGAAACCGCCTCACTTGGATTTGCAAGGTGCGCAAATTCCTCCAGTCGCCTGAAGGTCAGAGCACGTCAGACACTCGAAAGGCTGCTCTCGACAAGTTCCGTCAGATGGCGAGCGACGAGTACAAGGAGATCCAGAAAGCGTTGAAAGCGCTCTTTAATTCGGCACAAGTAATATCGTCAAATCAGCAACTCGCCGTCGCTTCTTCGACCAAGGACAAAGACCGCTACAACGAAGCGGTGGCTCGCCACTTGCAGAACGTATATCCCTACGCAAAACTCGCCGTAGGCACATCCGTTCCCCGAAGTGAAGCCGACCTCAAATCGAAGATTCTGCGCCCGGCTCAGAAAGATGAATATACCGGTGTCAATCAGACACTCTCGACTCCCGAGACAGAGATAGAGAACTATCTGAAACGACGTGGAGGCGAAGCCAACCTCAAAGATATTGTCAAGGGATTTGGTGCCGTTCCCTACGGCTGGAGCCAGGAGGCAACCATCTTCTTCGTCAATGAGCTTGTCCGTCGCAACGTCCGTGAATTTACATACAACAATGCCGAGAATCCCGACCGCAACATCATTGCTAACAATGTGTTGCGAGATATGGCGAAGTTCATGGTCAAGGCTACCAAGGAAATACCGCAAAGCGTCATAAATGATTTCCTTGATGCCTGGCACGACATTTTCGGCGATGCAAGTTCACCTTCGTCGGGACATCCTGCCGACATACATAATTGGGCTAAGGACATTCTCAATACCAAAATCGGTATTGATCAGGAAGCCATCAATAAGCTCGGCGGCAGTTCATCGCCCGTTGCCGGTTGGCTTACGGAGTCGATTGAACTTATCAGGGAATGGCTGCAAGTCCGAGACGATGAGCCATTCTTCCGTCGCATAACTGCCGACCGGGCAAAGGCCAAGAAGCTGATGGACGAGACCAAGCAGGTTCGTCAGTTCGCTGACAATCCCTCTATGCTCAAAGCATACGAGGAATTTGTCAAGTTTGTGGGCGACAACCGCGACAACTGGGAATATCTTCCGTCATCGTGCATGGCCGATGTGGAAGGGCTCAGAGCTATCATCACCGAGAAGTGGCCCATCGACAAGATGCGCCACTACAAACAGATGAAGCAAAGCCTCGGCAAAGCACTCGAGGATATGCGTCAGGCTCTCCGCAAACGTATCGAGGATAAGTTGACCGCCCAAGACGCCGAGGTCGCCGCTCATGCCGCGGCTAACGACGTCGAATATGCGTCGAATGTCCGGGCCGCGATTACTCGCGCCACCGTCTCGTCTAACATCGCGGTTCTGCAAGCCAACGAACTGTCTAACGACTGGTTCACGGCTGAAATCTCGCATATCAATGCAGAAGTGGCTCGCCGCAATCAACCGAAACCGAAGCCTAACACCGGGGACGGAGGTGAGCCGAAACCGACATCAAGGGTCGTTACTTTCAGGCTTCAAACTCCTTCTCTTTCCAATATCAAGAATGCCGACGATATAGAGGCATACCTCAATCGTCTGCGCAAACAACTTATCAACAAACTCGCCAACCTGAACAGTGGCGATGAAATACAGGTGCTCTGACATGAATACTAACTCATTGAAGCGTTTTGCCACTGTTGCCCGCACCATGCTCATGCAGGGTGTGCGCAATCGTCTCAGATCCTTAGGTTTTAATGACGATGGCTCGGCGCGTATCGCACCCGAGGCAAAAGGCAATTCTGCCATTTTCGACGGGCAGGTCATTAACGACTCTCGCTTCGTGGCTCGTTGGAATGCCCTGCGCGACCGCATAGCTTCGCACGGTGTTAAAGAGGTGATTGAAGAAGCTGCCTATACTTGGTTCAATCGCTTAATGGCTATTCGTATTCTTGAATATAATAGCCTCGCTCCGGCATTGCTCGACTACGAGAATCCCGAAATCCGCATTCCGCGCATCGTTACCGATGCTCGTGCGGGCAAGACTCCAGTTCTCTCCGATGAAGACCGCGCTTCGCTTGAAGCCGTCATCAGCGACGGGCGTCTCTCTTTCGAGCAGTTCTCGCTCCTTATTCGCGCATACTGCGAGAATAATCCCATCATCCGCAAATGCTTCGGAGGCATTACCGATTACACTGCGCTTCTTCTCCCGGCTGATATTCTTGCCGAGGATGGCTTCATCGACCTGCTCAACAAAGCCGGTGAGTTTATCGAAGCTGACGATTACCGCAAGCCCGAACTGATTGGCTGGCTCTACCAGTTCTATATTTCAGAGAAGAAAGACGAGGTTTTCGCCAAGAAAGGAGGATATGACAGCGACGAAATCCCTGCCGCAACCCAGATATTCACACCCAACTGGATTGTGAAATATATGGTCGAAAACACTATCGGTCGAATATATCTCGACAATAATCCGGACTCCGCTGTTTCCGAGAACTGGAAATACCTTGTGGAGCCGGCGGAGCCGACTCCCGACGATGCCATTCTGCGCTATGATTCGCTCGAAGACCTGAAATGTGGCGACCTCTCTTGCGGCTCCGGTCATATCCTCAATGAGATGTTCGACCTGCTCTATCAGCTCTATGCCGAAGACTTCTATTCACCACGCGAGGCCATAGAAGCCATACTCACAAAGAATATGGTCGGCATAGACCTCGACGACCGCGCCCGGCAGCTTGCTCAGTTCGCACTGCTATTGAAAGTGTGTCAGACCGACACCGCTTTCGCCGACGGCCACTGTATGCCGCGCATTTATTCGATGCCGGAAGTCAAGGCAAGCAACTGGCCTCACATTCACGGCGAGATTGTCAAGGCCTATTCAATAGTGGCTCCCTCTCAGGATAGTTTCAATCAAGTTGAAAAGGCTCTCGAACTCATGGAGGATGCCAATGTACTTGGCTCTATCATGAAGTTTGACATCAGCAATGAAACCAGACAGTATCTTGACTCTATCGTATCTGCATATACTGAATCGCCGAGAACAATTCAGCTTCTCGATGAAAATCAATCAGATATTCCGGGAGTTGGCCCTGTTCAGACATATCTTATCCCTGACGAAAGCCACTATGTTCAATATTTCGACTCCTTTGCTCCGATAGTTGATGCCTTCCGCGTTATCCTTGCCCTTACTGACAAGTATGCAGCGCTCTGCATGAATCCGCCGTATATGCCGACAAATAAGGAGGCGAAACTGAAATCATACGCTGCGAAGGAGTACCCCGATTCTAAGTCCGACCTATTTGCTGTGTTTATGGATGTAGCCATTGACCGCCTGCGAGAGCATGGCAAATACGGCATGATTAACATGCAGTCGTGGATGTTCCTCAGTTCTTTTGAGTCGCTCCGAAAGAATATCATCGAGCATCAGCAGATAGACTCCCTGCTTCATCTCGGTCCTCGCACATTCGATGAACTTTCCGGCGAAGTAGTTCAGAACGCCGCCTTCGTTATCTCCAAAGAGAACCCATCATATCCGGGCGGATATTACCGACTTATTGACGGATCAAACTGTAACGCTAAACGAGAGATGTTCCTTGATGGAGACAATCGCTATGTTGTATCCAACCAAAAGCAGTTTGAGCAGATTCCCGGAGCGCCTATTGCTTATTGGGTTAGCGAAAAAATACGTGAAACCTTCACAAACAATCTGCCGTTGTCGGCTGTAGCAAGCCCCTGTGTGGGCTTGCAGACAGCCGACAACGGCAGATTCGTCCGCTCATGGTTTGAGGTCGCTAAGACCTCAATAGGCTTTAGTTGCGCGTCAGCCGCCGCGAGCGTAGCGAGCGGTCGAAAATTTTTCCCATACAACAAAGGTGGAGGTTATAGGCGTTGGTATGGGAATCAAGAATTTGTTGTAAACTGGCAGAATGATGGCTACGAAATAAAGCATTTCAAAGGAGCCGTTATAAGAAACCCCTCCACATACTTTGCTGAGTCTATTTCATGGGGGCTTATCGCCTCACATACTTCTGCATTCAGATATTATCCTCAAGGATTTATATATGATGTTGCAGGAATGAGTATAACCGAAGCGGATGTAAATAAGTATGCTTTGTTAGGCTCGCTCAACTCAATATTATTCTTTAATAATGTTCGCATAATAAATCCGACTGTTAATATGCAATGTGGGGATGTTGCAAAAGCTCCTAACATTATTCCAACTGATTCAAATTCGCTTGAAGAAATTTCAAAAGAATGTGTTTCCATCTCCAAGCAAGACTGGGATGCTCACGAAACATCATGGGATTTTGGAACTTCGCCGCTCCTTGCGGTAGATAGTCAGACCTACTGCGACAATATCGACTGGATGATTGAGTGCCACCGTCGCAAAACAGGAGAGCAAATCTGCATAGACCCGGTAGCTCCGGAACTGGGTTCTCTCCAATGGCGTTACGACCAATATTGCCAAAAGTGGGAGTGCCTGTTCGACCGTCTCCACCACAATGAGGAAGAACTTAACCGCAAGTTTATCGACATCTACGGACTACAGGATGAACTGACTCCCGATGTTGCCCTTGAAGATGTTACCATTCTTCAACAAGGCGAAATAAAAATCGTTGATGAAGCGGCTCTCGAACTTGAATCCGGCGGTGTTCTTACAACAGAAGCGGGAGAAACCCTCATTGTTGGCATTGAGCTGCAAATCGAATGGCAACGCGACGTTATCATCAAGCAGTTCATCAGCTATGCCGTGGGCTGTATGATGGGGCGCTATCGTCTTGACCGTCCCGACCTCGCCATAGCGCATCCTAATCCGAGTGCCGATGAATATGCTCCTTACATCGTGCCTCAGACCGGTGAGCAATGGTGGATTGACGATGACGGCATTGTGCCAATGATGGGCGAAGACTCGCCGTTCCACGACAATGCCGCTAACCGATTTACAGAGTTTGTCCGCGTGGCTCTCGGCAACGAGTTTCTTACCGAGAACATGAACTTTGTTCGTGATGCTCTCGGCAAAGATGTGGTCGATTATTTCCGTTCCGATTTCTATACCGACCACAAGAAGATGTATCAGAATCGTCCCATCTATTGGATGTTCTCCTCCAATCAGAAGGGGAAACGCACGGCGTTCCAATGCCTCGTGTACATGCACCGCATGAACCGATTCACACCGGAGCATATACGCACCAACTACCTGTTGCCCTACATCGACCATCTCGCCTCCCGCGAAGCGGAACTGAGCACACGCAGTTCGCTCTCGGCAAAGGAGAATAAGCTGCTCAAACAGCTGCGCAGCGACCTCGAAGAATGTCGCGACTATCAGATGCGCCTCCATGAGTTTGCCGACCGCCAGATCGAAATCGACCTCGACGACGGCGTAGTGAAAAACTACGCCACCTTTGCCCCCGTCCTCGCCAAACTCAAATAACTATCCATCGTCATGACAAACGACCGCTATAACGAAATTCTTAATTCAAGCGAGTTTCAGAAAGAACTGAAACCCAAGCTTGACCGACTTCACGACCAATTAGTTAGTGGCCGTGCTTCTGTCTTGGTGGGTGCCGGATTCAGCAAAAATGCCGAGAAGAAAGATGGTGTGGAAATCAAAGACTGGGCAGGTCTCGCCCGTGTATTTTATAAAGAAATCCATGGTCATGAAGCCAATAGTGCTGAACCATCATTAAGGGACCCGGTTAGGCTCGCCTCAATCATAACATTTAAGCATGGGCATCCTTATATCGACTCGATACTGGAAAGAGAACTCCCAGACGAGAAGATTACACCAGGGAATTTGCATAAAGAACTGGTGAGATTATCCTGGGCTGACATATATACCACTAATTATGATACATTATTGGAAAGGGCAGCTACGCCTAATGCGTATCAAATAGTAAAAGGCGAAGATTATATTCTCCATAAAGACGCTCCCAGAATAATAAAGTTACATGGCTCGTTTCCCGATGTAAAGCCTTACGTTATAGATGAAGATGATTATGAAAATTATATTGATAATCATCCGAAACTCACTACCGCAATTCGTAATACATTAATTCAAAAAGAACTATACTTAATCGGATTCTCTGGGAATGATCCAAATTTCAAGAAACTACTCCAGTGGTTAAAAAAGGTATGCAAAGACGAAGAACTCCCACTAATTTATTTGATTGAGACTATAGCAGGACCACTACCTGAGGACGAATCTCTGTATAAACAAAGTTACAATATTGAAACCATCCTAAGGCCTACCGTTTTTAATGACATTGAAGAGTATTTTAGTTTTATTTTTCAATATCTGCACAATAAAAAATCGGGTGAGAATAGTGATTGGAGGATCAGCGTTTCGTATGAACAGCTACGAAAGGTTCGTAACTTCAAGTTTTCCGGGAAAGGCTTTTCAAATGATATAAATGAGTCAGAACTTACTAACCTAATTGAGACTTATCGAAACATCCGCGAAACCTATCCCGGATGGGCGTTTCTTAGATTATCTCAATTTGAAAATGGTTTTGAACATCTGATTGACTATGAGATAACTGAGGTTGAGCAACTAATAAATCGTATTCCGGACGAATCGCTTCTTGATTTGGTATATGAATTTGAATGGCGGTTAAGAAAAGCTTTTTACCCGATATCGCTCTTACCTTGGCTCGTTTCCAAATGTGAGAAGATTATAAATGATCTGGAAGAAACTGATTTCAATGACAATGCCAAATTGCAAAGCATTGCCATAGCTTTATTGTCACATTACCGAATCACGTTTGATGTTGAGGCTTTTGACTCTCTATCGACAAAATTAATATCCGCCATATTATCATCGGACTCAAATGAGATTATAAATAGATTCAGATATGAAATGGCATTACAAGCTATTTCATTAATGGACTATGATAAAGCATTTGATATCCTCAATCAATGGACGCTTAATGACGATAATTATGAGGGTGTACTATGGAAATCAGCTATATTGATTGAGATAAACCGCGAGGAAGAGGCTTATGCCTTATTAGAGCAAGCTATTAAACGTTTGAATAATTTAAAAAAATCAGATATACAGCAATCATATCTTGGCACATTCCTAAGCGTAATCAACATATTTTCTCCATATAAAGGCAAATTTGAGACAAATGTCAAGGTAGAGCCATCCTTTGAAACACACTCCTATTTCCGATATTTTAAGGTGCATCTTTATGATGCATTGCAGAAGAAACAGGACCGGATTGAATCTCGTTCACATAGATTTAACTTACAAGACGTAAATATAACACGCCTTATGGATGGCATTATTAATAGTACACAAGTAAGATATGCCACCAGAATTCAAATGATATGGGAACAATTCGGTTACCCTTTCCGTTTGGGAGCGATGACAATTAACTCACAGCTTATGCTACTCAGTTGTGATGCGTTGCTACAAAGCAATATTCCTCAGATGGCATTAAACGCTTTGATGAGGGCTGCTCAGACTGATACTTTGCGTACTGTTATCAGAAAAGAATCAGTGGTTAAACTTGATAAAGATATCATCTATAAATGGACAGATTTAGTCCTTGACAAAGCTGATTCCGTGACTGACTGGTCAGCGTCAACTGCCATTGTATATCGCTTAAGTATAATCATTCTAATTGTCATATCAAGAATGTCAGTCATTCTTGATGTAGCAAGGATCAAGCGCATAATCCCATTCCTTCTGAAAATATATTCAAGTCAAAACCATGAATATAAGAACGAATATCTTATAACTGTCTTTAATTGCCTACCAGAATCGGAATATGGCTATATCGTTCAGCTAGCAGCAGAATGTCCAATTAAAATAGATGAAGCGAAGAGAGATATTTGGTTTCCTCAAGGAGCTAATCCTAAAGACATAAGTCTGTCTGATAAAGCTGTACTATTAGTAGTAACCGGGTTAAATGAATCTGATACCAGAAAGAGTAATAGTGCTTATGTCAGAGCTACGAATATCTATAATTATTGTAACGAGGCACAAAAAGCGACTTTAGATAGAGCGGTAGTCAAGTGGAGAAGTGCCAATCTTTCCAAAGTGGTAAATGCTACTTATTCGTTCAATTTTGTAAAATCGCAAGTCGATGACAGCGCCTCTATTCACGAACGGTTAGAAAACGCTATAAATAAACTGCGTAAACAATTGGAAACGCCAAAGGTTGATGATGGCGTCATAGGATATTCAGGGCGACCGGAGGACGAAGTGGCAACAGTTCATGCTCTAAGGTCCTTAATTTCTAAAGAACAAGGTAAAGAATTATATCCGGTTTTGGCTCAATATATGCTCGAAGTTGTATCTTCTTTTGAGAGGGAGAATACACGTCTGTCCCCCGTATTCGGGCCGAGTAAACTTCATGATATGGATGCAATCGCTGAGATTATTGCTAAATGTGATTCTTCCATGGTTTCAAGAGACATAATGGATAGCTTGTATGACAGTTTTACCCAATTATATCATCTCGGATATCCTCGTTATGATGCCATAGAAGCACTCAATAATCAATCCCCGATACTTGATGAAGCCAACTTATTTAATGATATATTATCTATAAAAGAGGATGTCCGGGAAGAAGCTCTTGAATATCTTTCGAGTAAAGGATTCTTGCGGTATCCCGTGCTTTGGGATACTATATGGAATAAAGTGGCGTTTTCCTCAACCCCGGAAATTATTGACTATATCAAAACTATAATAAGGGCTGGAAAGTATTCTGATTTTGTTTTGCCGAACAGCAATACACTTGTCGTTCTATTTAGAAATAAAATTTCTGAAATTGATGCAGGTTTTATATGTGAGGGAGATAAATATGACATTATATACAGGATAAAACAATTAGCCGGGTATATTTCCAACATTGAAAATTTACCCCAAGTTGTATCTCAAGCTATCTCTGCTTGGCGCCCAGACTCGGAAATGGATAAGAGCCTACCTAAAGACGTGATACTTGGATTTGAAGAAGGCGTCGCTCTATATCAGAGACATCACCAAAATCTAAAACGGTTGAATATGTAATGCAAATCAGATATCAGAATAATCTTTTAACAAAATTTTCAAACGCTTCTAATAAAGCATAGGTTATGAACAAATCAGAATTGATTAAACGTATTTCTGAAAACAGCGGTATCTCGTTGCAAAAAACGAGAATTATACTCAATGCTTTTTTAGAATCCATAAGCAATAATCTTACGGAAGGTGATTCCGTAAGATTATTGAATTTCGGCCGATGGTTTGTAAAAACAAAATCTCCACGGAAAAAGTATAATATAGCGACACACCAGGTTGAAATGATTCCGGAAAGGAAGATGATAGCGTTTTCACCATCAAAGAGATTTCTTGGGCAACAAATCCAATCTCAAGAAGAAACTACGGTTGAGCTTAAGCCCACGAGCATACTATTATCATTACCGAAAAAAGTAATAGAAGTAAATAAGACAAAGTATAAACATAAAAAAGACGAAGAAAGGCTCCAATCAGTTACCGTATCACGTACCGGAATCAAGATAGATTCAGGGTTTCCTAATTTTGGCAAACGGGCCAAACAGCCTCAAACAGAGGAAACTGGAGACTTGAAATATTGTGGTATGACTTCTTACTATGAAACAGAAGTATCCGATACCAACGAATATTCTTATCCAGCGTTGATGATTCCATTTATCGATACCCCAATCTTGGATTATCGTATTAACAGATTTGCCACAGGAGGCGTTATGGAACCGGTTCTCTTAGATGCCTTAAATGTGATTACACGTATAGAACCGAAAATTCAAGTTTTACAAAACATCTCCGTACCTGTAAAAAATAGGACTTACGGATATAAGCCAGATATCGCTATAATTTGGCGAGAGAAGAACATTTTCATCGATATTGAAATTGATGAACCCTATGACATTGTTTCTCGCAAACCCATACATTATATAGGATGCAGTGATAGATTGCGCAATGTCTATTTTCTGGACAATGGATGGAATATTATCCGATTTGCCGAGAAGCAAATAGTGAGCTCTCTTCCGGAAGTCGTAGAATATGTTAAACTCTGTATATATCAGTTGGCAGAAGATATACGATTTAAGACCGAACGCAAAATTGAGAGTATTGACCGATGTTCTTATTCAGAAGCTCAAGCTTGGGCAGAAGCTAACTATCGGGAGTCATATTTAGGTATCGAAAAGGTGATGACACCAGATTCTTTAGCTGATGAGAGTACAGATGATTCAAGCTATGCTGGCATATCATCAACTATAGACGGAGGAACTCAATTTATTAAACCAGCGGAAGATATTATTTCTGACAGGTATAGTGTAATAAGGGATAATATATCTTCGGAATGCCATACCGGGAAATATATAGTATTTTCGCTAAAATACAAACAATATGATTATGTAGCATTGTCTGATAAAATCTCCTTTACACAAAAGGATGATACTTATGGCATTGAGCTGTATGATATCATTGAAGAAAAGAACTTCTTCCTTAGATTTCAAGAAATAGCATCATTCCGTAGCGTGGATTCTATAACAAAATATCAGGCCAGCGATAATGATGATTGGGATAAACTATTATATGATGCAATTTTAAACTCCAATCCAATTGAAATTGAATATGATACCGCAAACATGGGTAACCCATTAAGGAGAACTATTTTATTCGTTACTTTCTGGTATAATTTCTTTGATGAGAACGATAACCGAAAGAAGTATTCTGTCATACAACTACTCGAAGCCGCCGCTTCATTAAAATATCAGACTCTTGCGGAGAGTAAGCGCATAGGATATATATCTGGTTTTTGTAACTATAGACAAGACCTTCGTACATTTAAGATTCATAGAATTAAAAGCGGAAGAATATTTGATTGCCATAAAAATCTCCATAAAATAACTGTCAATGATATTTGGAAGTTACTTGAAAAGGGGTATGCTGACATTGCTATATCTATGTATAATGAACTCCAAGAACAAGAGAAAAATTATTTATTTTATCTTGGGAATTATGCGAATGCATTAGTAATGCAAGGTAAACATGATGATGCCGTTTTAATATATAGAAGTATTTCTGCTGATACTGTTATGCCTCAAAGTTACACGACATGGAAAGAGGTATGTACGGGAGATTTTGACTTCTTTATTTCAAAAGATATAAAAAAGGATGAATTTGAAAAAATCCAAATAACAATGAAAAAATTCGGTTGGTAAATATGGCTTTGCAAGATAAGATATACGCATATTTTGACCGCGACCCTCGGCTTCACGTCTTGTTCGTGTTCGACAATGATGTGGCTCAGACTTTCACTTCCGAGCTTGAAGCTATCGAGTGGCGCGAAGGTTACCGACTTATAGTGTTCGACGGTCTGTCGTGGCTCGGCGTAAAATACGCTATCGAGCACAATTGGAAGGACGATAATATCATTCTCGTCTTCAACCGACTCAGTCCGTCAGACCCCGGCAGCGTCGAGACCTTTCCCTTGGCAGGTCTGCTCGCCGCCAATGCTGAGTACCGCAGCGAGGGCTACGAGCAGTTCATGCAGCACTATGGAATCCCTGACACTTTCGCTACTCTTATCAAGAACCATGTCGATGAGTTCGACCGCGAAAAGTTCGCTAAAATTCTGCGACCTTACTTCTCAGCTTCGGAGTTTACCGAAGATAGAGTTATGCGCGGTCTCGTGTCGGGATATATGGGTGAATCCAAGATGCTGACCTGGGAGGAAATCATCTTGAAACTGATAATCTGGGACGGTTTTCCTGATGAATACACCAAAAAAGCCGAGGCGTTTTACACATCGCTCAGTCGCAACAGAGATGTTCAGGCCTACTTCAACAAGATAGTCTCCTGCTATTTCGACATCACTGTTCAGCCGATGAAGCCGACCAACCGTTGGAAAGAGTTTGCCGAAGCCATGAAGTATAACTCCATCGTTCAGCTTCTATCGGCAAATGCTTCTGATAGTTACATTCGTCTTAAAGTATCGGATTCATTGCGCATCGAACGGCTCAACAAACTTGTTGAGACCGCTCGACTTTTGTCCCGACAGCAGCGCGAACTTTTCTACAAAGCGTATGAAAAGTTGTCGGCTGACATAAGAGAGGAAAGTCTACTCGCCACCTATGGGGTCGGCGCAGACTATTATGTGGTATCTCCGGCGATGGCCGATGCTATGGTTACTGCCATCGCCAATGATTACCTATCGTCGGATGCTGATAAAGCCATCGGCCTTATCACTTCGCTTCGCTCAAAGGTGGAGGAAACATCGCCGGTACACAAGGCTTTTGAATATGCTCTGGCTGTGGCTTCTTTTTATGAGAAACTGAGCCGTGTCGGCTCAGTAGTCCTCAATTCCCCCGATGAGTATATCGACCGATATATCGGCGACCTTTATTTATTTGACCTCTACTATCGTCAGTCTATTCAGAAATATCACGCTGTCGATGATTCTCTCGGTTGTTTCGCGGCTCTGGAAGCATCGAAATATAATCTCGACCGCGAGTATGCCCGCATCGCCAACAAAATCAACACCGAGTGGGTGCGATGCCTCAAAGAGCGTGGCAACGGCTTCGCCGAGATCACACACGCTTTGCCCCAACAGGATTTCTTTAAGTCGGTATATGACTCAACTGTAAAACAGGCTATCATCATCTGTGATGCCTTCCGATACGAGATAGCGAAAGAACTTGTGGAGCGACTTGCCAAGGACGGCAAACGCTACACTGCCGAACTTTCGCCCGGTCTGGCCATGCTGCCTACCGAAACGAAATATTGCAAGTCGGCTCTGCTTCCGCACGACTCCCTCGAATTTATGGATTTGACCTTGTCGGTTGACCATAAAATTCTTAATGATACACCATCGCGCGAAGCACATCTCACGGAAAAGATTTCAGAGGCACGGGTCGTTGACTTCGACACCGTGCTCAATGGCTCCAAGGAGTCGTTGCGCCCGATATTCACCGGTCTGCGACTTGCGGTGCTTTTCTATGATGCTGTAGACCATGAGGGCCACGGCAGCAATCCACGCCGAGTTGTCAACACCTGCTCCGAGGCGGTAGCTGACCTCGCCAAAGTGATTGCCAAGATTCATGATCATGGCAATGTGGCTCACATCTACCTTACCTCCGACCACGGATTCCTCTACAATGATATGGTTTTCGAAGACAAGGACAAGCTCGACGTTGACGATGAAGCTCTCGAAAAGAAAAGCCGCTACTATATCACGCAGTCCGAAGCCACTGTGCCCGGCATTGTAAAGTTTCCACTTGACAATGTTTCGGATATGTCAGCCAATGCGCTCGTTGCAGTCCCCGAAGGTACTAACCGCATAAAAGTTCGTGGAGGTGACTACAACTTCGCTCATGGAGGTGCATCATTGCAAGAATTGATTATCCCTGTACTTCATACTTATTCGCCCAAGGTCAACAGAAAAGTGCCCACTGGCGTAACGCTTCTCGGCAAGAATCACTCCGTTGTTTCAAGCCGCCTGAAAGTTCAGCTCTTTCAGGACGAAGCGGTATCGGAGAGCATCAAGGAGCGCACCGTGCGTTGTGCCATCTATCACGGTGAGACGATTGTCTCCACCGAGAAGACAATTACATTGTCGAGCACTAACGCCGACAACGCAGCCGCACGCATCTACGATGTTGACCTCACGCTGCTTAACACAGGCTCTGGTCTCTTGCAGCTCCGTGTCTATGATGTGTCTGACAATCTCAATCCTTTAATCAAAGCCACAGTCACTGACAATACCCTGATTGAACGTGACGAATTTTAATATTCATGTCTGAACTCTCGCATAAAATACTCGATTCATTCATGGGGAAGGTGGTCAGAAAAGACCTCGCTTTCCTTGTCAAAGGCAATCTGCCGGTGCCTACATATGTCCTCGAATATCTTCTCGGCCAATACTGTGCAAGCGACGATGAAGAAATGATTGCAGCCGGTCTCGAAAAAGTCAAGACCGTAATCCAGAACAATTACGTTCATCGTGCCGCTTCCGAAGAAGTCAAAGGTAAAATCAAGGAGGCTGGACGCTATCGAATCATCGACAAGATTTCTGTTCAGCTTAACGATAAGGCTGACCAATACGAGGCTGACTTTGCCAACCTCAATCTGAGCCGTATTCCTATCGGCTCTGAATGGGTGAAGCGGAATCCTAAGCTCTTGTCGGGCAACGGAGTCTGGTCGATTGTTACCATCAACTATCTTTCAGGCGAAGATATAAAGGTGAGATGGGAGATTGAATCGCTGAAACCAATTCAAATCTCCAACATAAACATTGATGACTATATCGAGCAACGCGCCAAATTTACCACTGACGAATGGATTGATTTTCTCATTCAGACCGTCGGCCTTAATCCCGATAAACTCAATCGCCGCGAAAAGTTCATAGTGCTTGCGCGTCTCCTTCCACACGTTGAGAATAACTTCAACTTTATGGAACTCGGCCCAAAGGGCACCGGCAAGAGCCACGTCTTTCAGGAACTTTCGCCATACGGTGTGCTCGTCAGCGGTGGCGACGTTACTTCGGCCCGACTTTTCTCTAAAATTTCGGGTAACAAGGAAATTCTCGGCCTTGTTGGCTATTGGGATGTCGTGGCATGGGACGAATACGAACAGCAAAAAGGTAAGTCTGCCGATGCCGTTCTCATCGACACCATGCAGAACTACCTTGCAAACAAGTCGTTCAATCGTGGTAAAGCCACGCACGAGGCTTCCGCTTCTATGGCCTTTGTCGGCAATACGAAGCATACCGTTCCCTATATGTTGAAGAATTCGCACCTTTTTGAGTCTATCCCGACAGCTTTCATCAAGGGTGCCTTTCTTGACCGAATACATCTTTACAATCCCGGCTGGGAGATAAAGATGCTCAAAAAGGATAGCTTCACCACCGACTACGGCTTGATTACCGACTATATCGCCGCTGTTCTCCACGAACTTCGTTCGTGCGATTACTCCGGAGAACTGAAAGAATATGCCTTGTTCGACGGCTCTTTGTCGGAACGCGACCACCTTGCAATCCGCAAGACCTTCTCCGGCATGATAAAGCTTCTTTATCCCGATGGCAGATATACCACCGAAGAGGCTTTTGAGATTATTGATTTTGCAGCTGAATCGCGTAAGCGCGTGAAAGACCAACTATATATCGTTGATGAAACTTTCAAGGCTGAGCCTGCAAAGTTCCAATATGTCAATGTCAAGAACGGCGAGACAAATATCGTCGAGACTCTTGAACGTGTCGAAAATCCCGTTGAGCCTGTAATTACTGAAGCCGAATCGACTGATGCTTCTTCCGAGCAAACTGATGCCGCTCCGGCCAGTGCAGACGAGGCGACTGTACGTCGGCCACGTCCGCGTATTCAAGCTCTTGCTTCCAAGCAAATCAACATACGCATGAATCAAAAGGGTGTGTCGTGGAAGTCTATGCTCGGCGATTATTTCAAAACCGCCAAGAAAGTTGTCGTTACCGACCCCTTTGTCAGACTTCCTCATCAGGTCTCTAATTTCATCGAGCTAATTCAAGCCATTCAGGACTCCAGTATTCATGCCGAAGAGCTGACAATAGAACTGCACACGCAGACCACAGACGATGAACAAGCTGCTACAGTAATCGACTTCTTCCAAGACCTGCAAGAAGACCTGGCTCCGCGTGGTATCGAATTTTCGTGGTACTTCGATGCAGTCCACGACCGCAGCATAGTCCTTGATAATGGCTGGACCATTAACCTTGGACGCGGTCTTGACATTTACGAGCGTTATAGTCGTTTTTCTCTCTGCGCGACCCGACCTGAAAACCGCTCTTGCAAAGAGTTCTCCGTCTCCATCATCCAAGCGTAAAAAATATGGCACATACCATCGAACCAGACATTTTCAATCATTCCATTCCTAAAAGAACTTTAGAGAACGGGGTTATTGAAAACCAATGGGTAAGACTATATTCTCGAGAGTCCAATCATCCTATTGAAAGTGTTGACATTGAATTCGATATATGGCAATGGGCTTACTTAGTGTCTCCGGACTTGACTAATAAGGCATTGTCAAATTTCAGTGCAGATTTATCATGGGATGAACGTTCTGCATTACTATACAACCGTCACACAAACAATCAGAGAATTGAAGAAACCTGTATTCATCGAAAAAGAAGGCTCTAAAAAACAAGCAAATGGATTATCCTCAGCCAGAACGTTATATTGAGGCTTTAATTAAGAGGGTGTTTAATAACAAGTGTTAACGCCACTACATAAAAAAAGCCTCC
>ERZ778514.1313-NODE-1313-length-19069-cov-4.422531_pt1 | contig 19069 bp, 16 predicted proteins | sample MGYA00510344_ERZ778514 | MGnify/ENA primary metagenome ERZ778514 (study PRJEB29527, sample SAMN07138968) | mouse gut metagenome | material: feces | host: mouse | place: China:Nanjing | collected 2016-01-25 ...
TTCCGGCACCCATATAGCCGGTAAGGAAGATACGAACCATAAATGACTAATTTTGCTCACAAAATTAGTCATTTAATAGATAACAGATAATGGATAACGGATAATTATTAGTTATCAATTATGAATTTCTCTATTTTACCATAAGTAGTCCCTACCTTTCTTGTTCAGTTAGAGAATATATTTGTACCTTCGTAGCGTCAATTCATTGACTATCTAAATTTATCGTCAGAAAAATGGCAAAACAAAAATTTTATGTCGTATGGGAAGGTGTCACACCTGGGATTTACACTTCCTGGACAGACTGCCAGCTTCAAATAAAAGGATACGAAGCTGCCAAATACAAATCATTCGATACGCGCGAAGAAGCGGAACGCGCGTTGGCAATGTCTCCTTATGCTTATATCGGTAAAAATGCAAAGTCTAAGTCAGGAGGTTCCAAACCTTCGTCAGATACTTTACCCTCTTGCGTGATCGACAACAGCCTGGCAGTCGACGCAGCCTGCAGCGGCAATCCGGGACCGATGGAGTATCGTGGAGTACACATTGCCAGCCGGCAGGAAATTTTTCATTTCGGCCCGATGAAAGGCACGAACAATATCGGCGAGTTTCTAGCCATCGTACACGGATTAGCGTTGTTGAAGAACAAAGGTTTCGACATGCCTATTTACAGCGACAGCGCCAATGCAATCAGCTGGGTACGGCAAAAGAAATGCAAAACCAAGCTCCCCCGCACTCCAGAAACGGAAGAACTGTTTTTATTGATCGAACGGGCAGAAAAATGGTTGCAGGGAAATACGTATACCACTCGCATCCTGAAATGGGAAACGAAAGAATGGGGAGAAATTCCGGCCGACTTCGGCAGAAAATAGAAGAACATACATTTCAATCATAAGACTACAATTGCCGCATTACAGCTGTTGCATATCATGCAGGCGTTTGTAATAGCCGTTTAATTCTATAAGATCCTCATGCTTACCACGTTCTACAATCTCTCCTTCGTACAGGACGCAGATTTCATCCGCGTTCTTGATAGTAGAAAGGCGGTGGGCAATAGCAATCGTCGTACGTGTTTTCATCAAACGTTCCAACGCTTCCTGCACGAGGCGTTCTGATTCAGTATCCAATGCAGAAGTAGCCTCATCGAGAATCAGAATCGGAGGATTCTTCAAAATGGCACGGGCGATACTGATACGCTGGCGCTGACCACCGGACAATTTACTACCACGGTCGCCGATATTCATATTATATCCTTCCGGTTTCTCCATGATGAAATCATGTGCATTGGCAATCTTCGCTGCTTCTATCACTTGTTCCATTGTCGCATTCTCCACACCGAAAGCAATGTTATTGAAGAAGGTATCATTGAACAGAATAGCTTCCTGATTTACATTACCAATCAGACTGCGCAAATCGGCAATACGCACGTCGCGGATGCTCGTTCCGTCAATGGTAATATCTCCTTCCTGTACATCGTGGTAACGTGGCAACAAATCGACTAAGGTAGATTTACCGGAACCTGACTGTCCAACCAGTGCAATCGTTTTTCCTTTGGGAACTGTCAGATTTACATGTTTCAGTACCTCTCTCTTACCATCGTAGCTGAAAGAAATATCTTTAAATTCTATTCTATCGTTCAAGCCTTTCAGCGGTTTCGGATTCGGAATTTCCTTAATCTTATTTTCTGCTTTCAGGATTTTATCCACGCGTTCCATAGAAGCCAAACCTTTCGGAATGTTGTATCCCGCTTTAGCAAAATCTTTCAACGGATTGATTACACTATACAGAATCACCATATAGAAAATGAATGTAGGAGCATCGATGGTTGCATTCTGTCCCAAAATCAATGTACCCCCAAACCACAGTACGGCTACAATCAGAATGGTTCCCAAGAACTCGCTCATCGGATGTGCCATAGCCTGACGTATAGCAACTCTGTTGGTTGCATCACGAAGCTCGTTACTGCATTTGGTGAAGCGGTTAATCATTTTATCTTCCGCAATAAAAGCCTTGATGATGCGCAACCCTCCCAATGTCTCTTCCAGTTGCGACATCGTATCACTCCATTTTGACTGTGCCTCCAATGACTGGCGTTTCAGTTTTCTTCCGACTACTCCCATCAGCCAACCCATTCCCGGCAATACAACGATAGTAAAAAGAGTCAACTGCCAACTGGTCACAACCAACGTCGCGAAATACAAGATAATCATAATCGGGCTCTTCATCAGCATGTCCAACGAACTGGTAATGGAGTTTTCAACCTCTCCCACGTCACCACTCATACGAGCTATAATATCTCCCTTTCTCTCTTCCGAAAAGAAAGACATCGGCAGACGCATCACCTTGGCATACACCATGATACGGATATCCCGCACAACTCCCGTACGCAACGGAATCATCACTGCCGAAGAAGCGAAGTAACAACCTGTTTTGAATAATGTCATTATCATCAGGAACAATCCCAAAAAGATAAGGGCTACAGTCGGTCCATTATCTACAATCATCTGATTGATATAATAATAGAAATTATTTTTGGCAACCTCCGCTAAATCACCACTGCCCCATTCCATAAAATGGTATACTTTATCCGCTCCTTCTGTTTTAAACAGAATACTCAGAATCGGAATCAAGAAAGTGAACGAAAACACATTGAATACGGCAGACAAAATATTCAGCAAAACAGCCCAGCCGATATACTTTTTATAAGGCGACACGAAACGTCGCATTAGTTGTAGAAATTCCTTCATTATTTACCATTAAAAAGTTAAGACCGCAAAGATACAATAAAACTGATTAACAGATAGTAGTTTCAGTTAATTATTAACGCGATTTATTGAAAAGCACGTTTCAAGAAATGAAAACGACTCAATAATTCTCTTTCAACCAAATACCCAAGAAACGGTCATATATTTGATACACTCCCTTTTCCTGGGTCACAGTAACTCCTTTTGCTTTTCCGGCAAACGAAAAAGGATTTCTTATCATAGCCTTCATATATCTCACGTTATTACGCAAAGATAATTATTATAAAATAATAAAATACACATCTCATGCATTATTTCATCATCGCCCTTGCCCAACAGCCACCACATGATAATAAACCCCACGCGTCTTCCTGTACGACTTTACCCCCAATCTTTGCAGGATACGCCCGAAGTAATTAACCTGCCCGGGTGAGAACTTCATTTTACTCGCCTTTTGTATCCGTTGCAATATATCTGCTGCAAGCATCCATTCCCCTTCTTCGTCATCTTCCGCAACCCGATAATATACAAGAAACAACTGCTCTATGACCGGTGATTGCTCGAACTCCTGATTGGCTTCCATCATAATAGCTTCTTCCTTCTCATCAAACCAATAACGTTCATTATGATATAGCGCCGCCATTGCCTGCGCATAAAGTTGTTCGTAGTCGACAGGGCGGACCACATCAATCACCCCCGTCACCTCAACTCCAAGATAACGACGACTACCGGAAGTATCCGTCAGCAAATCCTTATGATTACTTGTGCCGATAAAAGAAGCATATCGGCGAAGCTCTTCCACTGCCGAAGCATTCGGACGCCTCGTATTTACAACAGGCTTTTGCAGAATATGTTTTAGAAAAGGCTGCTGAGTAATACCAATCTGGTCAAACTCATCCATATTAATCAGCAAAAACCGGTTCAAATACAACTCCGCATCCCGTTTCCGGCTAAAATCAATACTATCCGTATAGTACGCCTGCAAACACGGTGGAAGAATCAAACGGCAAAACGTAGATTTCCTGTAAGCCTGCGGACCGACCAATATAGGCGAAGTGCTATTTGCATGACTTTTACCCATCCCGCGCCAATGAGCCACCATGCTAAGAAACCAACGGCGAAACAATTGCGCCCAATGAGGATTATCACAAGGAACCCGTTTAGCCAGATCACCGATATGATCCTTTCCATCCCAATGAGGAAGTCCATAAAGAAACTCCTCAACAGGCTGATAGAGCGGCACACGATCCGAGTTCAGATAACGTACCACATCTTTGTCCCACAGTTTAAGCCCTTCGTATTGCGCATTCATCGTAATGCTTGCCATCAACCGTCTGTCTACCGGACGAAAATAAAAATCAAAACTATTCCGTTGCCGGCACTCCACCTGTGAAGTCAACTGGTTGAAGCGGAACTCATAACGCCGCTTCATAAACTCATCCATCTGCATCACAAATAGCTGTTCCGGCAGCAAACTGCTCTTATCGGCAAATCCCTTGCTGGTGCGATACACATTCCGCACCGTCTCGCGAATCAGGAAATCATCTTCCGGCAAGCGATAATGGGCACGCGTCCACCGCACCGTATCCTCTTCGGGAATACCGGCACGAAAACAATGCCCGGCCAGACAAACCAACAAAGAATGTATGTCATCACCTAGAGAATATCCGTCCTGTTGTTCATCCAATGCACGCGCAAAAGCAGCCTCAAAAAGTACGGAAAGCGCATGATGGCTCTCATATCCCGGCGCAAGCCGTTGCAAGGGTGAAGCCTCCGTCTGCACCTGTTCGCGATAAGTCATTTCTGTCGGCATAGCCATCGGCTGTTTCATATAAATAGGCATTGCTTCAGGATTGAAATACAAGTCCGGATCATAGGTCAGACGGCAATATTGTTCCAGTGAAGGTTCTTTCAGATCAATGTCGAAAGGAAGTTGAGGTTGGTAGAACTTCACGGCAAGCCGGTAAGCATGCGCATGAAAAAGCTCCGCTTGTTCGCGGCCAACCGGCAGAAGGTCGTCGGGATAAGTGAACCGCACCCATATCTTCACCGACTTTCCGGAAGAACCGGTAAAGGCAAGATAAGTCTGTGGCAACTCCTTCACACGCTCTTTCACCGCATCCGCTTCCATGAGCCCGGACAGATTATTCACCTGGAGCATCACAATCCCGTTGTACTCACTCATTGTCATTATCCCGTTCTTGCGGATAAAGGCGGCTGCAGGAAGCAGCTTCGGCACTTTCTGTACATAGTCATTCTTGTCACCCGGAAGTATATAAGGCAGGACTTCCCGCATTGCGGAGACGAGTTGCGCTTTAGTTTCCACTTTCATCTGCTCTACGAGCTGTTCGATTTTTAACGTCCGCAGAGTATTTACTTTGCCGTCGTCTCTGATTTGTGTTATTCTCATTATTTATTTTAATTTGTCCTGCATGTTTTTGTGTAGGGCGGTTATTATGACACAAATATACTGTAATTATTCCATACAAACAAATTCAAAACCACTTATTCCATCTTTGCTACTAGAAAAGATTTTTTGTTTTCATTTCTCATATTCTCATAGATTTCAGATAAAGCATAGTCTATCAAACAGATAGATTATGAGAAATACTTTTCCGGAATGGCATTTCTCATACTTTTTTCCACTTTACTCCCCAATATCCACCTATTTCTCATTGTATTTCAATACATTTCTCATAGCCTGCCATCATCCTTTTCTCATTTGCCAGCCAACCTTACCTTATATAAAGCCGAGCTATCATTTATATGAAAACAATTAAGCATTTACTTGTTTTACACCTGATATTGTCGTATCTTTGAAGAAACATCCCAACCGTTCCACTCCAGTGCACAAAACCGTCCACTACAGTAAAAAGTTCTGTCTACTAGAGTGCAAGGTTCTATCCACTGGAGTGGAACGATAGAGATGTCGGTAAGAAAATAAAATAATGAAGGCAAGATAAAACGCCAACATCAGTAACATAACATATAAACCACCATTAAATTAGAACAGCAATGGCAATACAATTCGAGTTTTATAAGAATCCCCAACCGGTAAAAGAAGGGGAAGAACCAAGTTACCACCCCCGTGTGGTAAATTTCCAGCATGTCACCACCCAGAGACTGGCAAGAGAAATCCACATGGCAACTACTTTCGGGAAATCAGAAGTGGAAGCTATGTTAATGGAGCTAAGCAGATGCATGAGCAACCATCTGCGCGAAGGAGAAAGAGTACACTTGGATGGAATCGGCTATTTTCAAATCACACTGCAAGCTACCGAACCCATACACTCGCTTACCACCCGCGCGGACAAAGTAAAACTGAAATCCATCAGTTTCCAGGCTGACAGGGATTTGAAAAGTTCATGCATGGCCACACACCTGCGACGTTCGAAATACAAACCGCATTCCGCCTCTCTCACAGAAGAAGAAATCGACCGGAAACTCACGGAATATTTTGCAACGCATCCCGTACTGACCCGCAGCAACATGCAGTCACTTTGTTGCTTCACCCAAAGCATGGCCAGCCGACAAATACGTAGATTGAAAGCAGAAGGCAAGTTGCAAAATATCGGGAAACCTACACAGCCTATTTATGTAGCGGGGTCGGGATACTATGAGAATAAACTCCGGCGAGTATGAGAAATAAGCAAAATCAGCGTCATTTTGCGGAAAAACTATGAGAAATGCCATTCTAGAAAGGTATTTCTCATAGTCTATCCGCTTGATTGTCTTGATTTTGTATGAAATCTATGAGAATATGAGAAATGAAAATAAAAAATACGCGTCAGAGGCGTCAATTTTCCACCAACCACTTCTCAATATTTCTCGTTTCAGTACTAAAGTTTATACCAATCTTAAAAAGTTTTCGTGAATCCGTTTCAAATGGTCGGGCATAGTGTTTGTCATTGATCTGTTGCAGAGCTTCTTCCGCTGTACCATTCAATTTAAATTCCATGATGTAGATGAATTTGTCGGTCTGTAACACCATATCCACGCGGCCCTCACTTGTATGATATTCTGCTTTTACATAAAAACCTAACAACTTATATACAATATAAAGTACATTCTGATAATGCAACTCCAATTCGCGTGCAAGTTCGTATGGAATATCGGAAAAGAAACTTTGTAGACGACGGAAAAAAGATTCGTAATCACCGGCACGTACCTCACGAACAAAATTCCGAATCTCAAAAGGAGCTTCCACTTTATCCACATTCGCGTAATAAGGGAGCAGAAAACGAACAAAACCTTCCTCCACCTCACGATTGGGAAAACCTAAACGATAAATATCAAACTCCTCATTATACCCTTTAATAGTAAGGTACCCGCTTTGGTATATTACCGGAATAGGATTGGTAGACTCTGAATCGATACTGTTAAGCACCTGAGTGTCGGTTTCTTCATGAGCCATCCGGTGCAAATCATAATTATGTTTCTTCAGCAACTCCACCAAATAAGTGGGAGTACCCGTTTCAAACCAGTAGCTTTTAAACTCATTCCTATCAAAAGCCAAAAGCAGACTGAAGGGGTTGTACATTCCTTTGGAATTGTGCGTGAAATGATAACCATCATACATTTCTTTCAACCGGGCACATACCTCTTCATACGTCATTCCCCGCGCATCTGCAAATTCATGGAGCTCAGCACCTAGGTTATCATATAATTCCTGTTCGCTCACGCCACAAATATCCACATACTTATTCCACATTGAAATGTCATTCAGGTTATTCAAGTCACTGAACACGCTAACCTTACCGAACTTGGTAACTCCCGTCAACATAGCAAACTTAATACAGCCGTCCTGACTTTTCAATGCACCATAGAAAGCTTTCAATATATTACGGAAACTCTTTTGCAAGGCATCATTACCAATGGCCTGCAACATCGGCTTGTCATACTCATCCACAAGAATAGCCACACGCTGTCCTTCCTGTCGGCAGGCACGTTTAATAATCCCTTCAAAACGCATCGCTAAGGATCTCTCCGAGGGCTCCGCACCATATATCTTCTCCCATTCCACCAATGCCCCGTTGAGCTTGTTCTCCAAACTTTCCGGAGTATCGTATTTTTCCGTATTAAGATCAAGATGTAAAACGGGATATTTTACCCAATCTTTTTCCAGTTTCTCCATAGCCAGCCCTTCAAAGAGCTCCCGCTTTCCTTGAAAGTAGGCTTCAAGCGTAGAAATGAGCAGACTTTTGCCAAAACGGCGCGGACGACTCAGAAAATAATAGCGCCCAGTTTTTACTAACTGATAAACCATTGCCGTTTTATCAATATAAAAATAGCCATCATTACGAAGACTTTCAAAGTTTTGCACACCAATAGGGTAAATCTTGCTGCTCATATTTCATTGGATTTAGTTTACATAACACAAATATATACAGAAATATCTATATTGTAGCAATTTATACAGGGAAAGAATTATAAAATTAAGATATAACACATGGACTTTGAATATATCAATACAAGAAACCAACAACCCAAATCGGCAACTTACACCTGTTAGGTGTTTCTATTCCATCAGCTAAAATATAGGAAACAGGCACATCCGCTATCTGGTCATACGTTTTACCTTCCTCGCCAACTTCCAAAGTATATTTCCCATTGACTCTATATACCTTATCTCCTTGCTCCAGGTCGGATATTTATGCACCTCATCCAAGAAAAGATGCTTCCCACCATTTTTCACGAATACATCCACCAACTCCAACAAAGTATGATTGGAGAAATAAACAGAATCTAGCGTACAATAGAGCACTTCCCTACTATAAATCTCATAATGCTGCTTCATATACTGCAGCATTAAAGTAGTCTTTCCCACACCTCGTGGCCCTTTAATAGCAATCAACTGGGCATCCCAATTGATCTGATACATCAATGTCCTTATTATCCCAGTCGATGTCAGCAACAACAAACGGTCTTGTTTAGCAAAAAGAGTTTCCATAAATTCTTATATCTTAGTACTTTCAAAGACAAAGACAATCATTTGCTGTTTGCAAACAGCATTTTTAATCACTTTTTGCTGTTTGCGAACAGCAATCAAGCTCCCAAAGTCTGCACACCGATAGGGTAAATCTATTTTCTATAAAAGAAATAAACTGATTCCTATTTAGGGATTAGTTTAGTTACTTCAAATAAAGTATTTATTGCGCAACAACAAATACTTCTTATTTTTCATTTTGATCATTTTTAACAGATTCTTAACAAAAAAAATAATAGATTTGTAAGATATAATCAAGATATCAATATGCATCATTATTGCTAACAGAAATAAAAAATGAGAAGAAAGTTAATTCGCAAATACCAAGCATTCAATCAGGACTTCCAAAGGTCTAAAGAACTATTTCTTAAATGGTTTATCCCCGAAATTAAAAAAAGATTTTTGGGAGTAAAAAGAATAAACTATAAAGACATCCCTATCATTATTAACAACTACAACCGTTTGGAAATGCTAACAAAGTTAATCCATGGTTTAGAAAATAAAGGATACCACAATCTATATATCATCGATAACCAATCAACATATCCCCCACTATTAGAATACTATACAAAAATACCATACCCTGTATATATGCTAAATAAAAATGTCGGGCATCTGGCATTATGGAAGACCGGCATATTCAAGCAGTTCAAAGATTCTTATTATGCATACACCGATTCGGATCTGGAAATCCTTCCTGATTGTCCTGACGATTTTATTGAGAAATTCATTTTATTACTACAAAAATATCCAAAAGCGTTAAAGGTTGGATTTTCAATATGCATAAACGATTTACCTGACCATTATAAATTAAAAGAGAAAGTTATAGAATGGGAAAGTATTTTCTGGAAAGAAGAGATAGAACCTAATATTTTCAAAGCATTAATAGATACGACCTTTGCCGTATATAAGCCCTATTTTGTCGGAGAGCCTATTGACCCGGATTGTTTCTGTATTCGAACCGGATTTCCTTATTCCGTGAGACACTTACCTTGGTATATTAACAACGACAACATGTCCAAAGAGGAGCTATATTATTTGGAACATATTAAAACATTGACTCACTGGTCCAAACAAAATAAAGTTAAAACAGATTAGACTTACGATTTATTGCGTATCTTTAATACCATGAATTGTAACAAGCATAAAGATAAGCCCAAGAGTTTCCGTGCATTGTCTGAAATATATTATTCTGCGTCTGGACCTTGAGATTATAATTATCAAAAACGAGTGTTGGTTAAAAGCCAAATCTTTCATTGATAATATATTCACAATGTTGTGCTACTCTACCTAATCTAAGAACCTAAAAAAGAAAAATTCTACAGTTTATTTTGCAATCAGCAACATGCCAGTACAGTTTTCCATCACAAAAGTCTGCAAATACAATATTTAAACAAACTTAGTGTGTATATTTGCAAAACTTAATTGATAGCAATAAAAATGAAGAAATTAGCAATTATCATACCAGCTTATAAACCACGTTTTTTGCGAGAAACACTTGATTCCATCGCTAAACAAAACAACCACGACTTTACCGTATACATAGGTGATGATGCAAGTCCCTACCAATTAGAGACCATAGTAGATCAATACAAAAACAAATTTGACATCATATATCATCGTTTTGAACAAAATATGGGTAAGAAAGACCTACCCGGCCATTGGGAACGATGTATATTATTGTCAGAAGAAGAATTTATATGGCTTTTTTCAGATGACGACTTAATGCCCTTTGACGGAGTAGCACGTGTAATTCAAGCTTTACAAAAACATTCTGGTGGAAAATATATATTCCGTTTCCCTTTAGAAGTAGTTGACGAGTATGGTAAACTTAAGTATAAAAATCCTCCTTTTAAAACCGATTTAATTTCTGGATATGAATTCTTATTAGACAAATTATCTGGAAAAATTAGTTCTGCTGCCTGTGAGTATGTATTTAGTCGAACAGTATGGGAACAAACAGGAGGATTTATAAAATTCCCTCTGGCTTGGTGCACCGATGATGCAACATGGGCTAAATTTGCAGAATTTACAGGAGGAATAATTTCTTTACCTGGCAATCCCGTCAGTTGGAGAAATGCCGAAGGAGAAAATATATCAAACTCCACTCATTTCAATAAAGAGAAGATTAGTGCAACAATACTTTTCATTGAATGGATCGGCATAAACTATCATTCTCATCTTAACGAAAAGAAATTCAAAAAAGCAATCAAATGTTATATACATAAATTCTTACATCATTCATTAAAGAATGATTTTAGTGTACATGACCTTTTACATTTATGCAATGCTCTAAGAAAACTCACACCAAATGTATCTTTGCAAGTTTTAATTCATCATATTTGGAAAAAAATAATATCAAAAAAATGAAAATACTATTTATCATTCCGTATATACCATTCCCCCTGAATTCAGGAGGAAATCAAGCTTTCTTCAATATGGTAGATTACCTCCGCCATAAAATGGATGTATCTATTTTGCTACAAGTGCAATACGCTTCAGAAGCATACGACATAAGCAAATTAAAAGAAATATGGGATAACGTAACTTTTTTTGTATTTACAAAAAAAGATGATAAGCAACCTAAAGTACACCATCCATTCTACTACAAATGGCTCATTAAGACAAAACAATCTATAGAACGAAAAATAAGACGTCAAATTATTCCTGAAAACATTGTTTTTACGCCCGATTTTATACGTCAAGAATCTACACTATCAACCTCTATATTCAAAGAATTAGATGTAGATTATATAAAGTATGTCACAGAAGTTGCTACATACGGCTTTGACATCATTCAAGTTGAGTTTTATAAATTAATCTCCTTAGGATACTTACTTCCCTCCAATACACAAACAATTTTTGTACATCATGAAATTAGATATATTCGAAATGAAAATGAAATGCAACTGTTTCCAAGAATCACTAAGAGCGACCAATTTATATATCATATCGCAAAAGACTTTGAACGGTTTGCCTTACAACATTACAAGCACATAATTACTTTAACCGAGATTGACCGACAAATTCTAACTAAGTTTTTAGGGCAAAATAATCGCATTTACACTTCTCCTGCAGTAATACAAACAGATATGGATACACCGCCTCAATTCATACCTTGTACAAGCAACAGATTGACATTTGTAGGAAGTGAAACCCATTATCCAAATCTAGATGCTCTCATTTGGTTCTGCAAGGAAATTGCACCATACTTACGTAAACAAAATTTTACTTTCACTTTACAGGTAGTAGGTAAATGGAAAACTCACATAAAGGAGCTTCAACATAGTTGTCCAGAAATGGAAGCAGTTGGGTATATAAAAGACTTACCATCCTTTCTTAAAGGAAGTATTGCGCTCGTTCCCATTCGTATAGGTAGTGGGATGAGAATGAAAATCTTAGAAGCTGTTTCGGCAGATATTCCATTTATAACCACTACAAAAGGAGTTGAAGGAATTGACCTTCTCGATAAAGAAGAATATTTAAAAGCTGATAGTGCTACAGAGTTTGCAGATGCTATTATTACTCTCTCTCAAAATACTGAGTTACAAGAGAAACTAGTAAAGCAAGCTAAAAGTAAAATGAAAGATATATACAATCCTTCAAACATGCTCGAACAAAGATTCGACATCTACAAACAGATATTAAACGAGCCTAACAAATAAATCAATCGCTAATTTCACTATATCAACTTTTATTAAATGAAGCCATTTATCTCTATTATCATCCCGGTCTATAACGTAGCACCTTTTATAAAAAGTTGCTTGCACTCGGTTCTCAATCAAACATATAAAAATATAGAAATTATTATTATCAACGACAAGACAACAGACGAAAGCATATCTATTATAAAAGATGTACTACAAAAAGAAGCGCCATCATTTCCAATCAAGATAATAGAACATGCCGAGAATAAAGGTTTGTCTTCCGCACGTAATACAGGAATCAAAAACAGCAGGGGAGAGTATCTATATTTCTTGGACAGTGACGATGAAATTTCCACGGACTGTATTGAAACTTTATCTAACAGAGCCAAGATATCATGTGCTGATATAGTAATCGGCGATTATATAGTACAAGGTTCTTCAGACTTTTTTCCTCCTCTTGAACTTGGGACATCTATCATTAAAGGGAACTCAAAAATAATTCAAGCATATATGCAAGAAAAGTTTTATGTGATGGCATGGAACAAATTAGTTAGAAAAGAGTTTATTGTTAAAAACAATCTATACTTCAAAAATAATTTAATACACGAAGACTGTCTCTGGAGTTTTCAATGCGCATGTAAAGCTGAAATAATAGACATAATAAAACAAACAACCTATATTTACAAAATTCAAAAAAAATCAATAACATCTACCCTCACATTTGAAAAAGACTTTCAAATGTACAAAATCATATTAACAGAAATCACAAATTACGCCAACAGTCTCCATCTTTTAAACAATAAAGATGTATTTTCTTTTATCGAAGAAGAAAAACTTCGCTTATTACGTAAGTGTATATATGCAGAACACACTGATTATATACCCACACTATACACGCTAATTCGTTTATTACCTCATGCAAAGCATTATAAAATTCTTTATTGGGAGCTTTTCAACGTACGAAATTTAATTCGTGATGCACATTATTTCTTTTCTCCCCGCCTCGCAGAAAGTTACTATAAAAGTGTACCAGAGATGCAAAACAAATACTCTTCCAAAAAACGTAAGGCTATAGGATTCTATAAGCACCTTATAAAATTACTAATATGCGATATCCGAAACAAATGACACCAAAAATATAAATCAAGCAAATAAGGGCATTTAAAATATAAATCATTTGCTATCATAACAGCAAGCGACTATACTCTTCAATTATTTCAATAAAGATGACAAGCTAGCACAATAATTATCTATAGAAAACTGTTGTGCCTTTTTCAAAGACATTTTCTTTAACGAATTGAGCAACTCTCGATCATTTGCTAAGATCATAATATTCTTTATAAAATCATCGGGAGCAGAACAGAAACATGCGTTGGTCTCATCGCAATAGTCACGTATAGATCCAACATCACTAACCACCATCGCCAATCCAGTCGCCATCGAAGTACAAATTACATTACTTCCAATAGTATCCTTCATTACATTTAAAGAAATATCAGAATCATTCATATAATGCTTTAATTCCGCCTCAGGAACATATCCCACCAATGTTGCATTCTTAAAACCTGAAAACAAATAATCAATTTTCTCCCGCCCTTTGCATATATAAAAACGAATTTGCGGAAGTTTTGAAACAATATAAGCGATCTGCTCAAAGTCACGTGCCAAGGCACCCATTACTATTACCTTAACATCATCATCTCTGTTACAAAGATTTGCAGAAGGAGTATAATAATTATTATCGACATAATGAAAGGAAGTATAAACATTCTCTATTCCCAAACTATTCAGATAGCATGTCAAACTACTTCCTAATGTTACAATTTCTGTAACAAATCGTGAACTCTTCTTTATTTGTGCTTTCGAATATTGCCCTTCCAATTTCTCCGGAACAAGATGCACCATAGCATATATAGGTGCTTTAGGACATATAAAGCGTATTATTTTTGCAAATAATATTTGATACGAATCTCTATGTAAATATTCAGTAAGAATAAATTTATCTCCTGATTTATATGCCATTGCTAATTTAAGTGCTGTCAAAAACACAGAGATTTTCTTCCCCCTTTTTCCCTTATCCAAAAAACGTCCACCCATATTGAAAGTATACATTTTATACAATTCAGGATTGCTTTTTTGAATATATTCATAAAGATACCTCATTCCTGTATGATTGCCAGATGTTGAAGCCCAATCATAACAAATAACATATATCATAATTATCAAATTTTAAATTAAATAACAATAGTCTTAAACAATAGAGGAATTGCCGAATTCACACTAATATCATTATTTAGACAAACATAATATTTTGAACAAAGGTAATGAAAATAATTCAAAGTTTTATTCTAATGAAACTATTCTTTTCTATATAGCAAGCTCGGGATAAGAAATCAATAAAAAACGAAATAACTTTCACCATTACAAATATTAAAGTAACTTTGTAATCAACTAATATTATTGTGTTATAATGATTAAAGAAAAGTATGTGCTTAATAACTCTTTCAATGCCTATTTATAATGTAGAAAAATACATTGAACGCGCCTTGTTATCTGCATTAAATCAAACCTATCAAGACTTAGAAATTTTGATAGTAGACGATTTAGGACATGATAACAGCATGAATATAGTCCACCAACTTAAAAGCACACATCCTAGAGGTAACTGCATCCGTATAATTACACATAAAAAAAATCTCGGTTTGGGAGGAACGAGAAACACAGCAATTGAATCCGCTCAAGGAAAATATCTATACTTTATGGATAGCGACGACGCTATTGTCCCTGATTGCATTGAAACTTTATACAATATTATTTCACAAGAGAAAGTAGACTTTGTAGCAGCTGGAATCAATCAAATTGATGAGAATGAAAATTCACTCAAAATCACTAATTACCCTAATATAACACGAAAGGGTAAATTATGTATGGCTCAATACTTTTATGAGGAAAAAAATGATATATGGGTAACTACATGGAATAAATTATACAATCTTTCTTTTCTAAAAGAATTTCATATTCATTTTTTGGAACACGTGTACCACGAAGACATAGTAATGCATGCCATGCTCGCTTTAAATACCAGGTCATTTAGCCTAACCAACCGAACAACTTATCTTTATAATTGTAAGAGAGAAGACTCTATTACAAATATAGGACAAGGCTACACCTTAAAGCATCTAAATGATCTTACCATAGTTTTTAGTGAAATCAGGAGATTGATACAAGCAGACAACAACCTTAGCAAACATCTTCAAAAAGCAATAAACTTATATTATTTATTTGAAATTTATCATCGATACCTACCAGCAATGTACTCGAACATAAAAAGGAGTGACTTAATAAAAGGATTAGCAAGGCTCTCCCAAAACTGCATCCCTCCTATTTTAGAAACACGACTAACATTCAAATCTATAAAACGTTTTTTATTCCTAAAGCTTCCTTTTAGCATTCAGTATCGAATTAAAAGTCATAAATATAAAAAAAAGAAAAAGTTAGACAAGAAAAAAATTATCAACAAGTAGTATACTATAAAAGCTCCTTTGGAAATACTATTTTCATTTACAAAATTTGCAATCTTATATCTCTTAAAAATACAAGGAAACATTTTTTATTTTTAGCTATTTACAAGAGAAGTATCACCACAATGATATTTTACATGCAAGAAGATGCAATATGGCCTTTCAGAAAGAAAATTTATACAAGCCAATGGTTATAATGAATAGGTGACTTGCCAAGAGCACAAAGATAACGAACCTATATGTAGACTTATTAATTCCAGAACGAAAAAAATCAAACAATTTGATACAACTACCTTGAAAAAAGCCTTTAACGCTTGTCACAACCAAATAAAATATATATATTTGTAAAATTTTAGTGCAAGCCCCCTTAACTATTTAACTAACTTAGTAATAATTATATGAATAAACCAATGGCGAGCAACATAAGTACATCGCTGATTATATCCACCTATAATAGAAGCGACGCATTAGAATTATGCGTTAAAAGCGTGCTACGTCAATCTCTCCTTCCTGATGAAATTATCATTGCTGATGATGGTTCTAAAGAAGACACAAGAGAGCTAATTCATCAATTGGCAGCTTCTTCCGAAGTCCCCATTATTCATGTTTGGCATGAGGATTTAGGCTTTAGACTGGCCTCCATCCGCAACAAAGCTATTGCGAAAGCATCTAAAGAATATATTATACAAATTGACGGAGATATCGTCTTACACAAAGATTTCGTCAAAGATCATGTCTGCTTCGCCAAGAAAGGAAGCTTTGTAACCGGAAGCCGCGTTTTAATCGGTGAGGTATTGACTAACCAAATGTTAGCTGAAAAAAAATGCATTGTATCAATCCGCAACAAAGGAACGAAGAATACGATCAACGGCATTCACCTACCAGCTTTGGCTCCATTATTACAGTACTACCGTCAATGGGACATAACCTATTCCAGAGGATGCAACATGGCTTTTTGGAGAGAAGACCTATTAAAAGTTAATGGGTATAATGAAACCATCACCGGATGGGGAAGTGAAGACCATGAATTAGTATGTCGACTTATGAACAGCGGAATACATAAACGTACTATTAAATTTGCGGGCATTGCATTCCATCTACATCATAAATTATCCAAAACTGATAATCTACATAACAACAAAGAAATTTTAAACGAAACCAGAAAAAAGAGACTTGTTTGGTGTGAAAATGGAATAAGCAAAAAGAAGCAATGAAGATAGGGTTTGATGGGAAACGCGCAGTACAGAATTTCACCGGCTTAGGCAACTACAGCCGTTATGTCGCAGATATACTATGCCGTTACTATCCCAATAATGATTATATCTTATATACTCCTAGAAAACAGGAAAACAAAAGACTGGATGTGCTAATCAAACAACACAATCAGTTACATCTGTGTTTTCCAACTATAACTTTTTGGAAGAGATTTAATGCACTATGGCGCATATGGGGAATCACCCAACAATTACAAAAAGAGAAAATCGATATATTCCATGGACTGAGTAACGAGCTGCCATTAAACATTCACAAAAGTCCTATAAAAAGCATTGTTACTGTTCATGACCTAATATTCCTTAGATTTCCAAAGTACTACAATTTCATTGACAGGGAAATATACAAATATAAATTCAAGAAGGCCTGCGAGAATTCGGAACAGATTATCGCTATAAGCGAATGCACCAAACGAGACATCATACAATATTTCAATATACCACCTAACAAAATAGAAGTCGTTTATCAGGGTTGCGACACTTCTTTTACTCTTCCTGTAAACGAAGAAAAGAAAAGGGATATTCGGGAAAAATATCGATTGCCCGAACATTATATACTTAACGTCGGAAGCATCGAAGAAAGAAAAAACATTCTTTTGGCTGTACAGGCAATAACTATGCTTCCCAAACATATCCATATCGTAATTATAGGAAAGAGAACCAAATATACAAAGAAAATTGAAGAGTTTGCAAGTGAACATGGGATTGATGATAGGGTACATATTTTAAGCGATGTCCCCTTTAATGATCTACCGGCTTTTTACCAATCAGCAGAGATATTTGTATATCCCTCACGATTTGAAGGTTTCGGCATCCCTATCATAGAAGCATTAAACTCAGGAGTTCCTGTTGTTGCCGCCACTGGTTCATGTCTGGAAGAAGCAGGAGGCCCTGATTCTATTTATGTAGATCCCGACGACAGCAAAGAACTTGCTAACGCCTTCAAACATATTTATTCCAATTCGGAGAAACGAAAAGAGATGATTGAGAAAGGGGTTGTTTATGCCAAACGATTCTCTGAAAGAAAACAAGCGGAAAAAATCATTAATATCTACAAGCAGCTTTTAAAATAGCACGTGCTATAACTTTAAAAACGTTTATAGCTGATAATCAGGAGCAAGTAAATTACAATAATCGTATTTATACAAATATTTATGATATATCCGGCTTTCCTCTTTCAATAGAAGGGAGGAAATGTGGCGCTCCCAATAAAACAATCTTCGTGTTGCGCGATAAAGACGGAATAAAACTACATGTGAAACAATACGTTTTGATTCATCCCTTTTAGCTGCCCGACGATAGATATAGTTAGTAAAGAACTGATCGCTATAATGAAGTGCCAACTTCACCGTTTCTTCACGATTCCATTCACGCAATGCAGCATATTCTCTCATTATATAGGACAATACTTCTCGGGAAATACATAACCGACACATATTCCGGCATACCGTATCACAATCAATCTCAGGAAGTAATTGCATGCGATTCACATCAACTAAAGAGAAAGTATATTCCCCATTGCTACCTTGATGGATAAGTATATTCCCCGGTGAATAATCCAAATGAAGAATGCCAGCCTGATGTAACAAAACAGTATAGTGTGCAAAAGCAGAAAGCTTATCTTCGTTGCCCTTAACCTCTCCATCCATCAGATCACGTACTGTTTTGCCGGCATCATAACCACAGATGTAATAGCTTTCAGACAAGAGACCACGATGGAATTTTTCAATCATTGCAATCGGTTCCGGCACATCGAAGCCATGCTCCTGCACAGCCATTGAATATATAAAAGACCGTTCAGCCTTTGAGCGACGAAAGAAAGAGTAGACTATACGGTTTATTATATGAGGTTTCTTAAAACTCTTTACCACTATATCAACCCCATGTAAATCGATACGTTTCA
>ERZ778514.1314-NODE-1314-length-19066-cov-5.630793_pt1 | contig 19066 bp, 20 predicted proteins | sample MGYA00510344_ERZ778514 | MGnify/ENA primary metagenome ERZ778514 (study PRJEB29527, sample SAMN07138968) | mouse gut metagenome | material: feces | host: mouse | place: China:Nanjing | collected 2016-01-25 ...
CTGATAGGTTGCTTGCAAAATGGGGATAGTTATTGGATTAACAATATTCAAATGCAAGAAAAATCTTTACATAATAGTCATTATGACGAATAGTGCGTCAATTTAATAACAATGATTGATATATAGAAAAAATTAGGATACAATATAGAGGAGAGAAATAGATAGTGCATGTAAAAAACAAGCAAGGAAAGTGAGAAAAGAAAGGGGAACAATATGTTTGCAGAGATTGTTGGAAAAATTAATGGACTCGTATGGGGCTGGGCTATGATCTTCCTCCTGTTGGGAACTCATGTGTTCTTGACTATCCGGACAGGATTCATCCAGAAGCATACGCTAGGTAAAGGTATTAAACTTTCGGTTACAAAGGATCCGGATGCAGAGGGCGAGGTTTCGAACTTCGGCGCTTTGACGACGGCGCTGGCGGCGACGATCGGAACAGGAAATATCATCGGTGTAGGTACGGCGATTGCTTTAGGCGGTCCGGGCGCGGTGCTCTGGTGCTGGCTTACCGGCGTGTTCGGTATCGCAACCAAGTACGCGGAGTCCTACATAGCCGTAAAATACAGAGTTAAGACGGAAGACGGACGTATGCAGGGCGGTGCGATGTATGCGCTGGAGAGAGGTCTTAATATGAAGTGGCTCGGCATGATCTTTGCGGTACTTGCCGGATTTGCTTCCTTTGGTATCGGATGTGCGACACAGGTAAATGCGATCGCTACTGTATGTAAAGAGAATTTCGGGATTCCGCTCTGGCTTGTGGGTGCGATTGTCGCAATTCTTACCGCAGTCGTAATTTTCGGCGGAATCAAGTCGATTGCAAGCGTGTGTGAGAGATTAGTTCCGATCATGGCGGTTTTCTATGTGCTGGGATGTTTTATCATTCTTGGCATGAACTATGATTTCATTATTCCGGCGCTTGGTACGATCTGCAAGCTGGCGTTTGCACCGGGAGCAGCAGCGGGCGGCCTTGTAGGAACAGGAATCAGGATGGCGATACAGTACGGAGTTGCCAGAGGTCTGTTCTCGAATGAATCCGGTCTCGGTTCTGCGCCGATCGCAGCGGCAGCGGCACAGACAAGGAATCCGGTCCGCCAGGCACTTGTTTCCTCTACCGGAACATTCTGGGACACGGTAGTAGTATGTGCGATGACAGGTCTTGTGCTTGTTACGACGATCATGAAGAATCCGGGCATTAACGCTGACCAGATTGATAACGGCGGCGTCCTTACCTCATTGGCATTTGGGCAGATTCCTGTGATCGGACCGATCATCCTTACATTGGGTATCATTTCCTTTGCATATTCAACGATTCTTGGGTGGGCATATTACGGCGAGCGCTGTGTGGAATATTTCGCAGGAAAAGTGGGACTGATCCCGTACCGCATCCTTTATATTGCGGTTGCGGTTATTGCGCCGATCGCAGCTCTTGATCTTGTGTGGCTGATCGCGGATACGCTGAATGCTTTGATGGCCATACCGAACTTAGTGGCAGTGCTTCTTCTCTCGAATGAGATGGTGCGTGATACGAAGAAATATATCAATGATCTTGACGCTAAGGATACTACTCCGGTTCCGATCGTTAAGAAATAGCAGACTGCGATATTATGTTTATAAAAAGGGCCGGAAGGCCCTTTTTTGATAAAGGATTGAAGGAGGAAAAAATAATATGGCAAAAAGGGTTGCAATGTTTGAAAAAGTAAGTTTCGGGCAGTTTAAGGAGGGGTTTGAAGACTGCTTCGGAGTGTCTGATGAGAAGAAGATAAAGGAGGCGTATGATAACCTGAAGATTCCGGCCAGAGCTACGGCAGGTTCGGCGGGTTATGATTTTTTTGCACCGGTAGATATCCTGCTGAAACCGGGGGAGACAGTGAAGCTTCCTACCGGAATCCGCGCGCGGATGGAGCCTGACTGGGTGCTTTGCTGTTATCCTAGAAGCGGGCTTGGATTCAAATACCGTCTTCAGCTCAACAATACGGTAGGGATCATTGACAGCGACTATTATCATTCTGACAATGAAGGACATATTTTTGCAAAGCTTACGAATGATACTAAGGAAGAAAAAAGCCTGCAGATTGCAGCGGGAAGCGGATTTATGCAGGGGATTTTTATGGAATACGGCATTACTTTCGACGATCATGCGACGGAGAGAAGGAACGGAGGATTCGGAAGCACTACAAAGTCAAAACAGACAAAGTAAGCGTACGGTACATATTTTCCGGCGATCGGGACATCCTAACTAAAAAATGAGTGGAGGGATATCTATGCCGGATATGAAGAAGGTAACGGCCTCAAGAGAAGAAAATACAGCATATATGAACAGGATTCTTCCTGTGAAGAACAGCTTTGACATTATCCAGAGGGATATTTATATCGGGGGGCGTGCGGCGTCCTTTTATTTTATAGATGGGTTTACGAAGGATGAGACCATGTTAAAGATCCTTGATTCTTTTATGAAGGTTACGAAGGAGGATATGCCTGTGGATGCGACTGCATTTTCAAGGGCGTGTATCCCTTACGTGGAGGTAGACATTATCGGGGATTTTGATTTGGTGCTGAAGAATGTGCTTTCCGGCGTGACCTGTCTTTTTGTGGAAGGCTACGAGGCGTGCATAGCCATTGACTGCCGCACTTATCCGGCCAGAAGCGTTGAGGAACCGGACAAGGATAAGTCGCTCAGAGGTTCCAGAGACGGCTTTGTGGAGACGATTGTGTTCAATACGGCCCTGATGAGAAGAAGGATCCGCGATCCGCACCTGATCATGGAGATGACGGAAGTAGGAGACAGTTCCCGCACGGATGTGGCGATCTGCTTCATGGAGGACCGGGTGGATAAAGAACTTCTCGATACGGTGAGAAAGCGTATCGAAAATATCAGTACCGATGCGCTGCGCATGAATCAGCAGAGTCTTGCGGAATGCCTGTTCAAAAGGAAATGGTACAATCCGTTTCCCAAATTTAAATTCACCGAGCGTCCGGATACCGCTTCGGCATGCCTTCTGGAAGGAAAGGTTGTTATCTTAGTAGATAACTCGCCTTCCGCCATGATACTTCCGACTTCTATTTTTGATATGATCGAGGAAGCGAATGATTATTATTTTCCGACCCTTACGAATGTATACTTGAAGCTTGCCCGCGGACTCATCACGATCATGACGGTATTTCTGACTCCTTTATTTCTGCTTTTTATGCAGAATCTGAACTGGCTGCCGAAGGTCTTTGCATTTGTGGCGGTGAAGGATACCGTGAATATTCCGCTGATCTTTCAGTTGTTGATTCTGGAAATCGCGATTGACGGTCTGAGACTTGCGGCGCTTAACACGCCGAGTATGCTGAGTACGCCGCTCAGTGTCATCGCGGGTCTGGTCATGGGTGAATTCTCGGTGAATTCGGGATGGTTCAACAGTGAAGTCATGCTTTATATGGCGTTTGTGGCGGTGGCGAATTATACGCAGCCGAATTTTGAGCTTGGGTATGCGCTTAAGTTTATGCGGCTGGAACTTCTGATCTTAACGGCGCTCTTTAACTGGTGGGGCTTTGTCATCGGATGCGTGATCATTCTGTGCAGTATCTGCTTTAATAAGACGCTTTCCGGAAGAAGCTATTTAAATGTAAAATTAAACTAAATTATACAGCAAGTATGTTACAATCCCGAAGCAGGTGTGCTATACTCTGTTATACGGTTTTTTGGAAAATGAAGATAAAAACGCGTACGTACAGGGAAAAGAGGTTTATATTTATGCAGGATCAAGCTGTGAGGGAAAAAGGAAAACAAGATGAAAGGCTGGGCAGCGCCCCGTTAGGAAGATTGATGATATCAATGGCCCTTCCGGCGGTGACGGCTCAGCTTATTAATGTTTTATATAATATCGTAGACAGAATTTATATCGGTCATATTCCAGGACATGGAGATGTCGCTCTTACAGGGGTGGGAGTGACATTCCCGATCATCATGCTCATATCTGCCTTCAGTGCATTTGCCGGGATGGGAGGGGCGCCGCTTGCGTCGATTGAACTTGGAAAGCGGGATTATAAAAAAGCAGAGAAGATCCTTGGCAGTTCTGCAGGATTGATCTGTCTGTTTTCAGCAGTGCTTACAGTCGTCTTTTCCATATTCAAGACACCGGTTCTGTACGCGTTTGGAGCCAGCGAGGCGACAATTGGCTATGCAGAGAGCTACATAGGTATTTATCTGATCGGGACAATCTTTGTGCAGGCGGCATTGGGACTCAATACATTTATCAGCGGGCAGGGAGCGTCAAAGACAGCGATGTTTTCTGTACTGATCGGAGCGGTTATCAATATTTGTCTTGATCCGGTCTTTATCTTTCTGTTTCATATGGATGTGCAGGGAGCGGCGCTTGCTACGATTATCTCACAGGCGGTGAGCGCTGCGTGGGTATTGCGGTTTCTGACTTCAGAAAAAAGTGTGGTGAGGCTTAAGATTTCATGCATGAAGCCTGACAGGAAGACGGTGCTGCAGATAGCGGCGCTGGGAGTTTCCCCGTTTATCATGCAGAGTACGGAAAGCCTTGTGAGTATTACGTTAAATTCGGGACTGCAAAAATACGGCGGAGATCTGTATGTGGGGACAATGGCGATCATGACAAGCATTATGCAGCTGATTACGATTCCTCTTCAGGGGATCACGCAGGGAGTTCAGCCTATCATCAGTTATAATTACGGAGCCGGGAATAAGGAGAGAGTGATAAGTGCATTTTTAAGAATGCTTGCTATTACATTTACCGGGATGTTCGTATTCTGCGGAATCGCAGTAGTTTTCCCGGAAGTATATGCAGGCATTTTTACAAGCAATGAAGCGCTTGTTGCAATTACGGCGGAGGTGATGCCTACCTATTTTCTGGGCATGACGTTCTTTGGAATCCAGTCGGCATGCCAGTCTACGTTTGTTGCGCTCGGACAGGCGAAGGTATCTGCCTTTATTGCCTTGCTTAGAAAAGTGATTCTTTTGATCCCGTTGGCAATTGTATTTCCGAAATTCATGGGAGTTATGGGAATCTACCGTGCCGAGCCGGTTGCGGACATCATATCCGTTTTGACGACAGCTACATTATTTGTGATCACAGCGAAGAGGCTTCTGCGCAAGATGTAAGAGAGAAGCGCAGGGCCTCTGGAAGTTTAAGGTCAGGCGAGCAGATATTCTTTTGCGTACCGGATGAAAATCTTCATGGCAGGCGACCAGTCATGAGATGGGTGTACGGTCATGCCGAGTTCGCGGTATACATAAGGGGTAAGAGGGCGTACTTCAAAGTTCCCTGTGCGTCCGCGGATGACAAGTTCCGGCAGGATGCTGATACCCAGATTGTGTTCTACCATGGAGAGGATGGAAAAATCGTTGTTCATCGTATATTTAATATCCGGGTGGATGTCGTACTTTTTTAATATCTGGTGAATATCGGTGTTGTATGTATATTCGCAGATGATGAAAGGGGCATTCTGAAATAATTCCAAGGGGATTTCCTTATATTCGGAAAAGGGATGTCCTTTGGGAAGTATCGCCAGCATTTCGTCATTGTGTACAGGGATGAAGTCCGCAGTCTGATTTTTCTGGTAGCTGCAGAAGCCGATGTCTACTTTGTAGTTGAGAACCCAGTCTGCGATCTCATTCTCGTGCCCTTCGATGATGTCGAACAGGATTCCGGGGTTATTTTTCTGGAATTCCCGGATGATTTTTGGAATCCAATGGATAGAACAGCTTGTGTAAGTGCCGATCTTTAACGTTCCGCGTTCCGCGCCTTTTAAAAATGAAATCTCCTGCTTCAGAGATTCGCTGGAAGCGATCAGATTGCGGATGGAGGGCAGGAGGGAATTCCCCTCGGGGGAGAGGGAGATGCCGTGGTTTGTTTTATTAAAAAGAGGGAAGCCAACCTCACGCTCAAGATTTTTCATCATCTGCGTAATACCGGACTGTGTATATCCAAGCTCTTCGCCGGCTTTGGTAAAGTTCCCGAATTTTGCTACAGCAAGAAAAACATGCCATTTTTTTAAGTCCATATCATTTCTCCTCATGTAAGTTTCTGCCAAAATTAACTTTTCTATATCTTACACGGGATTTTGATGAAAAACAAGTTTTGTTTGCGAAAAAAATATGGTATGATATTACGGTTCACTCGTCAGCCAATATGGAGATAATCGCATGTTTGCATGATGATTTCCCTATTTGTGCTGACGAAGGGAGCGCCGATTCATGAGCAAAGTTAGCTGCGAAGCGGCGCGAAAGCGCTGTAAGCTCCTTTGCGAACGGCGCGGGTGAACCGTAACGATTTGGAAAAAACAGGCAGAAAGGAAGAAACGTATGACAAAGCAGCTGAGTATTGATGAAGAGATGAAAAGGATATGGCCGGCAGTGAGAGTCGGATGCTTTCAGTATAATGTTGATGTGAAAAAGAAGAATGAGGATATGTGGACATATCTTAAGAAAGATATATTTAAAAAGACAAAGGATGCGATTTTCGACTACGGTGTGAATGAGATTCCGAATATTAAGGAGTCCCGGATGGCATACAAGGCATTTGGAAAAGATCCAAGCCGTTACCGTGTATCCTCTGAAGCGCTGATCCGCCGTATCGGTCAGGGGAAAGGACTTTATGAGGTGAATACAGTTGTTGATACGAACAATCTGATTTCCATTGAGTCGGGTTTCTCGGTAGGATCTTACGACGCAGATAAGCTTGGGGAGTCCCTCATCTTCCGCGTGGGAAAGGAAGACGAGACTTATCAGGGAATCGGAAAGGATGAGATCAATATCGCGTACCTTCCGGTGATTTCTGACAGTGAGGGCGCTGTGGGAAGTTCTACCAGCGATTCGAGGCGGGCAATGATCACAGAGGAGACGAAGGAAGTGCTGACTCTTATCTATTCGTTTTCCGATAATAAAGATTTGGAAAAGGCCATGGAGTACGGGAAAGAATATTTTGTAAAATATGCAGGAGCGCACGGGTTAGAATGTTGGATTGTTAAATAAAGTGTTGACATTTCATGATTCATGTGTTATCCTACTTTATGTATGAAAAAGAAAGCAGAGTATCCACTCTCACCATAGCACAAGCGGGTGACTATTGGTTTGATATTGTGTATGATAGATTCCGAAGATTGGGATTTTATGCAGGCATGTAAGTGGATAGTCTTAAGCTGTTCACTTATTTTATTTGATGGAGGTGCACTACGATTAGCGATTTAATGATTAACGGGCAGATTAGAGACAAGGAAGTACGTTTGATTGGCGAGAACGGAGAACAGCTCGGAATTATGTCTTCGAGAGAGGCGATGAGACTGGCGCAGGAGGCAGAGCTGGACTTAGTAAAGGTTGCTCCGAAGGCACAGCCGCCGGTATGCAAGATTATTGATTACGGGAAATACCGTTATGAGCTTGCGAGAAAAGAAAAAGAGGCGAAGAAAAAGCAGAAGACCGTTGAAATTAAGGAAGTGCGTCTTTCACCGAACATTGATACGAACGACTTGAATACGAAAGTGAATAATGCTAAAAAGTTTATTGGCAAAGGCAATAAAGTAAAGGTCACCCTGCGTTTCAGAGGCCGTGAGATGGCTCATGTGCAGCAGAGCAAGCATATTTTAGACGATTTCGCGAAACAGCTTGAGGATGTCGCGACAGTTGAGAAACAGCCGAAGCTGGAAGGCAGGAACATGAGTATGGTTTTAACTGAAAAACGTTAAAAATATATACAAATTAAGGAGGAAATTAACATGCCAAAAATCAAAACAAATAGAGCGGCTGCAAAGCGCTTCAAAAAAACAGGTACAGGAAAGCTGGTCAGAAATAAAGCTTATAAGAGCCATATCTTAACTAAGAAATCTACAAAGAGAAAAAGAAATCTTAGGAAGCCAACTGTTACGGATGCAACAAACGTAAAGAATATGAAGAAGGTATTGCCGTATCTGTAAGCTTAAGCGGTCGGAGATGGTAAGAATTTGAAGGAGGATATAAGAGATGGCAAGAATCAAAGGCGGATTAAACGCTAAAAAAAGACATAACAGAACTTTAAAATTAGCGAAAGGATACAGAGGAGCACGCTCCAAACAGTACAGAGTTGCAAAGCAGTCTGTTATGAGAGCCCTCACATCTGCTTACGCAGGAAGAAAGCAGAGGAAGCGCCAGATGCGTCAGCTTTGGATCGCACGGATCAACGCTGCTGCAAGAATGAACGGTTTATCCTACAGCAGACTGATGCACGGCCTGAAACTGGCGAATGTTGATATTAACAGGAAGATGCTGGCTGAGATGGCTGTAAATGACGCAGAAGGCTTTACATCTGTAGCAGAGCTTGCAAAGGCTAAACTCGCATAGTAAGAGAATAGATAAAGATATGAATCAAACTGCCGTAAGGCAGTTTGTTTTGTTTCTGGAAAAAAGAGCAGGAGAGGGAGTGCATTCATAACCAGAATGTGATACAATGAGAAAAGTCTATGAATACAACAGATGAACGAAGGGATACGATGGCACAATGATGAATCAGGAGTGGGAAAAATTCGCGGACAGCATAAAAGATACGGTGCAGAGTGCGATAGATGCCCAGAATTTTGAAAAATTGAGTCAGACAATTGCAGATACAGTGAACCACGCGATGGACAGTGTCTCCAATGGGAGGAAATATAACGGCAGCGCCGCGGCGCAGCCTGTTAAAAAGGAACAGCCGAAACCTCCTTGCGTGTATCGCAAGACGACCTCGGTGAAGGTCTGGGGGTATGTCTTTCTGGCGGTAGGCGGCGGTCTTGGACTGTTGTTTCTTCTCTTACTGGCATTCGGGATGACCGGGGTAATGCTGGGAGCCGGGACATTTATGGGAATTGGCAACCGATTGGCGGGGATTGCGGCGGCGCTTGGACTTTTCGGGGTTCCGGGAATCGCCGGAGGAGCGCTGGCATGGAAAGGCATAAGGAAGCTTAAGAGAGAAGAGCGCTTCCGGATCTATGTGCGCACGATCGGTATGCGGGAATACTGCAATGTCAAGGAACTGGCGGAGAGAGTGGGGAGGAAAACAAAAGCGGTAATCCGGGATTTAAAATATATGATAAGAAAGAACTGGTTCATGGAAGGATATCTTGTGGAAAACCAGACATGCCTGATCGTTACAAGGTCCATGTATCATCAGTACTGTGGGCTGGAAAATAAAAGAATACAAAGCGAGCGTGAGGAGCAGGAGCGAAGAGAGTCGGATCAAAGACGGGAACTTGACGAACAGAAAAAGCGGCGGGAGGAGAAGAAAGGGGTGGCGCCGGATATCCGCAGGATCATTGAGGAAGGAGATCGCTACATTCGCAAGATTCACGAGTGCAACGATGAGATTCTCGGGCAGGAGATTTCTGCCAAGATATCCCGCATGGAGCTGCTGATCGATAAAATATTTGACAGAGTGGAGCGGAATCCGGAATCAGTAGGAGATATCAGAAGATTGATGGATTATTATCTTCCTACGACGGTGAAGCTTTTAGAGGCTTATCAGGAGCTTGACAAGCAGCCGGTACAGGGTGAGAATATCCTGTCTTCCAAGTCGGAGATCGAAGGGACATTGGATACTTTGAACACGGCGTTTGAAAAGCTTTTGGACGATTTGTTTCAAGATACAGCATGGGATGTGTCGTCGGATATATCTGTACTGCGGACTATGCTCGCGCAGGAAGGGCTTGCCAAAGATGAGTGGAAAAGGTAAAGGAGAGAGATCAGGATGAGTGAATTTAAGGAGTTTGCGGCGGTGCCGGAGCTTACGTTAGAGCCATTTAAAGAGGAAAATGAAAAGAGAATGCCAGTACCGGAAAAAACACAGGAGACATGGGATGACAGTGTGTTGTCAGAGGAAGAAAAGAGGCAGGTGGAAGCATTTGCCGAGCAGATCGATCTGACTGATTCTTCGGTTATACTGCAGTACGGCGCAGGGACGCAGAAAAAGATGGCGGATTTTTCGGAATCTGCACTGGAAAATGTTAAGACAAAAGAGCTGGGTGAAGTCGGAGAGCTGCTTTCGGGAGTGGTGAAGGAGCTTAAGGATTTCGATGAAGAGGAAGAGAAGGGATTTTTGGGTATTTTTAAGAAAACGACGAATAAGATGCAGGCCATGAAAGCAAAGTATGTCAAGGCTGAGACAAATATCAACCAGATATGCAGAGTGCTTGAAAATCACCAGATCCAGCTTCTTAAAGATATTGCACTGCTGGATAAGATGTATGAGCTGAACCTGACTTATTTTAAGGAATTGTCTATGTACATTATGGCGGGCAAGAAAAAGCTTCAGGAGACAAGGAGCGTCAGGCTTCAGGAACTTCTTTTGAAAGCGCAGAGGACCAATCTTGCGGAGGATGCGCAGGCGGCGAAGGATATGGACGCTATGTGCAGCCGTTTTGAGAAGAAAATCCATGATCTGGAACTTACAAGAACCATTTCCCTGCAGACGGCCCCTCAGATTCGGATGGTTCAGAGCAACGATACGCTGATGGCAGAGAAGATTCAGTCTACCATTGTCAATACGATCCCGCTCTGGAAGAGCCAGATGGTGCTTGCTCTGGGTGTGGAACATTCCGCAAGAGCTGCAGAGGTTCAGAGGGAAGTAACGGATATGACCAATGAACTTCTTAAAAAGAATGCAAAGAAGCTTCAGATGGCGGCGATAGAATCCGCAAAGGAGTCAGAACGGGGAATTGTGGAGTTAGAGACATTAAAGCATACCAATGAGACTTTGATCACGACGCTTGATGAGGTTATGAAGATCCAGCAGGAGGGCAGACAGAAGCGTGCCGAGGCAGAACAGGAGATATATCGGATGGAACAGGAATTAAAGACAAAGCTTCTTAAGATATAATCAGGCTGCGGACGGAAATAAAAACGCAGATAAAATAAGCCCGTGCAGGCAATGCTATTTAGATAGGACATTGCTTACATGGGCTTACTGGCATAACAAAAATCAATGTTTCGTTATACTGGATTATGCGTAGGATCAGTCTGGATAATTGAGCTGCTGTTCCGTGATAGAAAGCAGTACCTCGTCCAGATATTTTTTTGAGAGATACTTGGCCATCGGAAGGTTCATGTCCAGATAGTTTCCGCAGTCTTTAGCGGCAGCGCCAGGAATATCGCCTTCAAAATCAGCCATAAACTGGTACATCTCAATCATAAGAGGGATGATGTCTTTTGAGGTGTATTCGCCGGAGAGGATAAGATAGAATCCGGTGCGGCAGCCCATCGGTCCGAAATAAATGGTCTTTTCTGCAAATTCCTTGTGGTTGCGCAGGAATGTGGCAGCCAGATGTTCGATGGTATGTATCTCCGCAGTATTCATGACAGGCTCGCAGTTTGGTTTCGTCATGCGAAGGTCGAAGGTTGTGATAGGAGTTCCTGCCACCTGATCTATCCGGGACACATATACGCCCGGAACGAGCCGAAGATGATCTACGGTGAAGCTTGTGATTTTTTCCATGATTTTTATCTCCTTTTTCTATGATAGTTTCAGTATAACATTTTTTCGCGGAAACAGAAACAATATTTGAAAAAGTAGATGTCTTTTGTTATACTATTTGAGTGTTTCGAATTTATGAAATATATCGGGCAGGAGGCGTAACAGATGAAATTATATATGGTGCGGCACGGTGAGACTGACTGGAACAAAGCAAGAAAGATTCAGGGACAGGTGGATATTCCGCTCAATGAATTCGGCAGGCACCTTGCGATAGAGACAGGGAAGGGGTTAGCGGATATTCCTTTTGAGCTTTGTATCAGCAGTCCTCTTTTAAGAGCGGTAGAGACGGCAGAATTGATTCTTGGCGGCAGGAATATTCCGATGATTACGGATGAGCGTATCGAAGAGATGGCATTTGGAGTCTGGGAAGGCAAGTGCTGCTCTAAGGAGGGCTGGGATCTTCCGCAGGAATTTTGTGATTTTTTTGAAGCGCCGGAGCGTTACGGAGCGCCGGAGGGCGGCGAGGATTTCTACATGGTGAGAGAACGTTTGGAGGATTTTCTGAGTGAATTATATCAGAAAGAGGATCTGAAAGACAAAAATATATTGATCACAACGCACGGAGCGGCACTGTGCGGTATTTTGAACGTCATAAAAGACAAACCGGTATCGGAATACTGGGGTCAGGGCGTACATAAGAACTGCGCCGTCACAGAAGTGGAAGTGAGAGACGGCGCACCTGTGATCTTGTCAGAAAATTATGTTTACTATAAGGATGAAGTGAAAGCGTGGTAAATATCGAAAAAAGATAAGTAGATTTGGAGGATGAATCGATGATCAATAACAAAAAGGTTTTATTCAGTGGGATGCAGGCAACCGGTAATCTGACTCTTGGAAATTATCTGGGAGCGCTGAAAAACTGGGTGACATTATGCGATGAATACGAGTGTTTTTACAGTGTGGTAGATATGCATTCTATCACTGTCAGACAAGATCCGGCAACTCTTAGAAAAAGAGCGAGAGCGCTCCTTACTCTCTATATTGCGGCAGGTCTTGATCCGGAAAAGAACTGTATCTATTATCAGTCTCATGTCTCCGGACATGCGGAGCTTGCGTGGATTTTAAATTGTTTTACCTATATGGGAGAGTTGAACCGTATGACTCAGTTTAAGGATAAGTCTGCAAAACATGCGGATAATATCAATGCGGGACTTTTTACTTATCCGGTGCTTATGGCGGCAGATATTCTGCTTTATCAGGCGGATGTAGTTCCGGTCGGCATTGACCAGATGCAGCATTTGGAGATTACAAGGGATATTGCGGGGCGTTTCAATCACATATACGGAGATGTGTTTACTGTGCCGGAGGCTTATATAGGAAAAGTGGGCGCGAAGATCATGAGCCTTCAGGATCCGTCAAAGAAGATGTCAAAGTCGGATGAGAACCCGAATGCAAGCATCTATCTGATGGATGAGCCGGATACGATCATGAGGAAATGCAAGCGCGCCGTTACGGACTCTAAGGCTCTGATCATCTACAGTGACGAGCAGCCGGGAGTAAAGAATCTGATTGACATCTACAGCGCAAGTACGGGGAAATCGCCGGCAGAAGTCGTAAAGGAGTTTGACGGGAAAGGCTACGGAGAATTTAAAATGGCGGTAGGCGAAGCGGTTGTTTCTGTGCTGAAGCCGCTTCAGGACGAGGTGGCGAGACTAGAAAAGGATAAAGTCTACATTGACAGCGTGATCAAGAAAAATGCGGAAAAGGCAAACTATTTTGCTATGAAGACCTTGCGTAAGGTGCAAAAAAAAGTGGGATTCCCGGAGAGGATAAGGTAATGAACCAGATTCAGACAGCAGGACAGCAAAGATATTACGACTTTATAGAGGACAGGGCCAAGAAGGTGCGTACTGGCATGATCGTATGGTCCAGTCTTCTCTGCCTTGCGCTTATCAGTTTGTTTCATAACATCGTGATTGCTGTTATATTGGCTTTGGTGGGAGCAGCTCTTGCTGTTTCCAATATGAAATCACAGAAAGAGCTTAAGGGGAAGCTTGACGCCATATCTGACAAAGAAGAATTCTTCCGTCAGCTGACTTCTCCGGATGTACAGACCGCGCAGGACGGTCATGTATTAGTTGCAAAAGACTATGTACTTACCTATAAAACCGATGTACATATTTACTGCATACTTGATATGGAAAAAGTAGAAGTAGGCATTCAGGGAAATATGAAAAAATATCTTTTTCTGACGGACAGTCAGGGAAGACGCCATGAGATCATGTCCTGTATGAGGACGGCGGAAGATTCGGCGGAATTTGATAAAATCTATGCCGCATTAAAGGGACGTCTTGAATAGACGGAATGCTGCCGGTTAGGAAAAAGCACTATGGACAGAGTAGAGAGGTACAAAGAGGGATGACAGAGAAAAAGGAGAGGATTTATTATTGGGATAACCTGAAAGGGCTTTTGATTTTGCTGGTGGTTCTGGGACATTATGTAGAGTATGCCATGCCGTTAAAACCATCGCTTTCATGTGTATGGACGGCAATCTATAGTTTTCATATGCCGGCTTTTGTGTTGGTCAGCGGATATTTTTTGGGTAAATCCAAAAGAAATCCAGTGGAACGGATTCCCAAGGTGTTGGGACTGTATGTGTTGATGCAGGTATTGTATATGATAAGGCCGTTGTTCTGTGAAAATGAAGTAAAAATGCATCTGGCAAGCCCGGAATATGGATGCTGGTTCCTGCTTTTTCTTACTTATGGATATGTGCTGGCGTATTTTTTGAAAACAGAGAAGAAGCGGTGGATTTTTGCCGGAACTATAGTTGCTGCGCTTTTAGCCGGGTTTGACACATCTATAGGGAAAGAATGGGGAATCGGACAAAGTTTTTATTTTATGCCGTATTTGGCAGGCAGTATCTGCTTTGATATGGATCGGGTAATAGAGTGGTCAAAAAGACATTTATGGATTGGAATTCCTGGTTTTCTATTGCTTCAGACTGGGATATTCTTCATACAAAATGCAGTCTGGTTTAATCGGAGGCTTTTCCGGGGAATAGAAAATTATGAAGAATTGTCCGGAAGTTTTGTGACAGGAGCTGTGTGCAGAGCAGGAGGATATGTTATTGCTGTTTTGCTGATGATTTTTTTGCTGGGCTTTATCCCAAAGAAAAAAACGTTCCTGTCGGCAGTCGGAAGACATACCTTGATTATTTATCTCATCCACACTTTCATGATCAAGAATCTGTTGCCGGAGCCAGAAGGGTTTACTGTTCTGGAGTGTGCGGCGCGTCTTGGGATACTTACCATTTTGATTGCAGCAGTTTGTGTGATATTCTGCCTGATGGCGGACTATTTCGGAAAGACTGCGTATGATAGGCGCATGAGAAAATAGAAAATAATCTGACGAACAGACACCCCCGGGAACATATAGAAGTTCCCGGGGGTGTCCTGTTTTATCTTTCGTATTTTAATCGTCTTCTTCTTTCTGAATCGTATAGGTCTGCCGCTTCCTTGCCATCTCATCGCTCTCCAGATATTCGTCGTAAGTAGTAATCTTATCGATCAGCCTGCCTCCCGGCACGATCTCCATGATCCGGTTGGCTGTCGTCTGTACGATCTGGTGGTCTCTGGAACTGAAAAGCAATACGCCGGGGAATTTTGTCATCCCGTTATTGAGGGCTGTGATGGATTCCATATCCAGATGGTTCGTAGGCTCGTTCAGGATTAGTATATTGGAGCCTGAGATCATCATCTTGGACAGCATACAGCGTACCTTCTCGCCGCCTGACAGTACGCTTACCCGCTTCACGCCGTCGTCGCCGCCAAAAAGCATTCTTCCAAGAAATCCCCGTACATAGGTAACATCCTTTTCTTCCGAATATTGGGTCAGCCACTCTACAATCGTATAGTCATTGTCGAACTCATCGCCGAAATCCAGCGGGAAATAAGACTGGGAGGTAGTGATTCCCCATTTATACACACCTTCGTCCGGCTCCATCTCGCCCATGAGGATTTGGAACAGAGTAGTCTTGGCAAGCTCGTTGCTTCCCACGAAGGCAACCTTATCGTCGTGATTCAGTGTGAAGGATATATTGTCCAATACCTTTTCGCCGTCAATGGTCTTGCTTAAGCCTTCTACGGTCAGTACATCATTACCGATCTCACGGCTGGGACGGAAATCAATGTAAGGGTACTTCCGGCTGGAAGGCTGGATCTCGTCCAACTGGATTTTCTCCAGAGCGCGCTTTCTTGAAGTTGCCTGCTTGGATTTGGAGGCATTAGCGCTGAACCGGGAAATGAATTCCTGCAGCTCTTTGATCTTTTCTTCCTTCTTCTTATTAGCTTCCTTCATCTGGCGGATGAGGAGCTGGCTGGATTCGTACCAGAAATCATAGTTTCCGGCATAGAGCTTGATCTTTCCATAATCAATGTCTGCAATCTGCGTGCAGACTTTATTCAGGAAATAACGGTCATGGGATACAACGATGACTGTGTTGTCAAAATTGATCAAAAATTCTTCCAGCCATGCGATCGCATCTAAGTCTAAGTGGTTCGTCGGCTCGTCGAGAAGGAGGATGTCCGGATTGCCAAAAAGCGCCTGCGCAAGCAGTACCTTTACTTTTTTCGGACCGTCCAGATTCTTCATGATCTCATAGTGAAGTTCTGTCTCGATTCCAAGCCCGTTCAGGAGGGATGCGGCGTCTGATTCAGCCTCCCATCCGTTCATAGCGGCAAATTCAGCCTCAAGTTCGCTTGCCTTGATCCCATCTTCATCGGTGAAATCTTCCTTTGCATAGATGGCCTCCTTTTCCTGCATGATCTGATACAGGCGGGCATTTCCCATCATAACTGTATCAAGGGTGGGAAATTCGTCATATTTAAAATGATCCTGCTGTAAAAAGGAGAGACGTTCTCCCGGTGTTACAAAAACCTCGCCTTTGGAAGGCTCAAGCTGGCCGGAGAGAATTTTTAAAAATGTGGATTTTCCTGCACCGTTGGCGCCGATCAGGCCATAGCAGTTTCCTTCCGTGAACTTGATGTTCACATCTTCAAAAAGTGCTTTTTTACCTACGCGAAGTGTAATATTACTTGTACTGATCATTCCTTTACTCCTTTATAATAATGATTGGACTATTTAAGCTTCCTGTGGTATGATATTGATATTATGTTAAAAAACATTTTACATGCAAGGCTTATCTTACCAAATATATACGCAAATGGCAAGAGAGATTTCTTTAATTTAAGTGAGGAGAGTGCAGATATATGACAGCAGGAACGATTTGTTTAGAAGGCGGCGCTACGAGAGGCGTTTTCACTTCGGGGGCGCTTGATTTTCTGATGGAGAAGGAGTTGTATCTGTCTCATGTGATCGGGGTGTCGGCAGGTTCGTGCAACGGCGTGGATTATGTGTCAAGGCAGCCGGGGAGAACGAGGGACTGTATGATTCACAAGGAGAAGGAGTACGATTATTACAGTGGAATCCGAAAGCTTATCCGCAAGAAAAGTTTACTCGACATGGATCTGATCTTTGATAAATATCCGAACGACTTGTTTCCTTTTGATTATGACACGTATTTTGCATCGGAGATGGAGTGCGAGATCGTGGTGACGAACTGTGTGACGGGCAAAGCGGAGTACATGACGGAGAGAAAGGATAGGGAGAGGCTTATGCGTCTTTGCAGGGCATCAAGCAGTATGCCGCTTGTGGCTCCGATGGTGAATATTGGCGGGACGCCTTATCTGGACGGCGGTCTTGCGGATTCGATTCCTATAGACAGGGCACTCGAGCTTGGAAATGAGAAGATTGTCCTCATATTGACAAGAAATCCGGGATATAAAAAGAAGATGACGACAAGAGCGGCGGCGAATCTTTACCGGAAGGCATACCAGAGATACCCGAAGTTAGCCAGAGCGGCAATCCGCCGCAACTTTGAATATAACAGGACGATGCTTAAGATAAATGAGTTGGAGAAAGAAGGGCGGATCTTTGTGCTCCGCCCGACGATTCCTCCGGTGTCAAGACTGGAGAGGAAGTACGATGCCCTTATGCAGTTCTATGAGCATGGGTATGAATCAATGGAAGAAAGATATGATAAGCTGTGCGCATATCTGGAAAAGTAAGAAAATACAGGAGGTAAGTTATTTTGGAAACACAGGGAAAGAGAAGTAATTTTACGGGGTCGATCGGATTCGTGCTGGCGGCTGCGGGGAGTGCGGTCGGACTGGGGAATATCTGGCGGTTCCCGTACTTGGCAGCGAAGGGGGGCGGCGGATTATTTATCTGTCTTTATATCATTTTAGCGCTGACATTTGGTTTTGCTCTTTTGACGACGGAGATTGCCATTGGAAGGAAGACGGCGCAGGGACCACTTACGGCATACGGTAAGATTCATAAAAACTGGCGGTTTATCGGATTTTTTGCATGGCTGGTGCCTATTATTATCCTGCCTTACTATTGTACGATCGGCGGATGGGTTTTGAAGTATTTTGCGGAATTTGTGATCGGGCATGGAACAGACACGGCGGCAGACGGCTATTTTACCGGATATATCACAAGCCAGTGGGCGCCGATCATCTGGATGCTCATCTTTCTGGCGGCAGTGGCATTTGTTGTATATAACGGTGTCAATAAGGGGATTGAGAATTACAGTAAGGTGCTGATGCCGATTCTGTTTATTCTTGTAATTGGAATCGGGTTCTTTTCGCTGACCTTAAGCCATACGGATGCAGACGGCGTTACGAGGACAGGGCTTCAGGGACTTAAGATCTATCTGATTCCTGATTTTACGGGTATTACGGTCAAGAAGTTTTTTATGATACTGATGGATGCCATGGGGCAGTTATTCTTCTCTATCAGCGTGGCGATGGGAATTATGGTAGCTTATGGTTCCTATGCGAAAAAGGATACTAATCTTATGAAATCAATCAATCAGATTGAGTTTTTTGATACGCTGGTAGCGCTGCTTGCAGGGCTTATGATTATTCCGGCAGTCTTTACATTTATGGGTCTGGAAGGGATGTCGGCGGGACCGGGACTGATGTTTGTGTCTCTGCCGAAGGTATTTCAGGCGATGGGAGGAGCAGGCCGGTTTATTGGAATCCTGTTTTTCCTGATGGTTATCTTTGCGGCGGTTACTTCGGCGGTGTCTGTCATGGAGGCGATCGTGTCCAGTATTATGGATAAATTTAAGTTTTCAAGAAGAAAGAGTACAACGATTGCAACAATCTACTCTCTTGTATTCGGCCTGCTTGTCTGTCTTGGATATAATAAGCTCTACTTTGAATTCGAGCTTCCGAACGGAACGGTCGGACAGGTACTTGATATTATGGATTATCTCAGCAATAATATCTTTATGCCGTTAGTCGCGCTTTGCACCTGTATCCTGATAGGATGGGTTGCCGGGCCGAAGACAGTAATTGACGAGGTGACGAGAGGAGGGTATAAGTTCGGAAGAAGGGGGCTTTATATTGCAATGATCAAATATGTTGCGCCGATTCTTCTGTTCATACTGCTTGTACAGTCGTTCGGGGTATTTTAAGCGGCGCTGAGAAGAGAGTTTTACCAGCGAAAGAGCTGTGATGATCATGTGATTATGAAAGCGGCCAGATACAGGAAAGGCTTGTATCTGGCCGCTT
>ERZ778514.1319-NODE-1319-length-18978-cov-9.350737_pt1 | contig 18978 bp, 18 predicted proteins | sample MGYA00510344_ERZ778514 | MGnify/ENA primary metagenome ERZ778514 (study PRJEB29527, sample SAMN07138968) | mouse gut metagenome | material: feces | host: mouse | place: China:Nanjing | collected 2016-01-25 ...
AATCTAAAACATATACTCTATGGTATATTGGCGACGCTGGCCTTGATTGCCTTTGTCGGATGTAGTCGCAGGATTGACTATACTGACGGCGAGCCTGTGAAGTTCTCTGAACTGCCGAAAGAGGTTCAGGACACTCTTATTTGGTGGGAGGAACATACAACTATTTCGATTGAAGATACAGTTGTTGTAGAACTGGACGATGTGATATGTTTTGACTCAGACTATGAGTTTTTGCGCTCTACATTCGGGCCGTGGATAACATCAAGAGGGTTGCGCCGAAACCGAGACGGTAAAGAATGGAAATTTAGTGGTAATCTGAATGTCCCGACTCCGATTGTTGCCATTGGCGATACAATATACATACCGTCAGAATATAATCTTCTTACTTATATCAAAGATAACCCTGATGCTGTCTTTTTCCGTCAGGTACTAAAATAGAAAGTGCGTATGACAGATAGAGAATATCAGAAAATGAGAGCCGATGCAAGGCGTGGCGTGAGTCGTAAATATGGCTTTCGCCAAAGCTCTTATATCAACTTCAAGGTTGAAGACGGCTATTTTTTCTGTTTGTACTTCTTGACTGATGTTAGGCTTACTGTCAAACCGATGTATGCCGACGACTTGTGGTGGGACATTTGGGAGTCAACCGAAAATAAGAATGAGCCATTGAGTCTTCGCGGAATCGGGGCATACTCTCTGTCAGGTCAGGTTTTGGCAACATACGAGATTAAAGACACGACCGACAGGAGCGAACTTGAAAGCCTGTTTGAACAGGTATTTCATAATGCAACCGCAGAAATCAAAAAGTTTATTGCGGATAATCCTGATGCCGACCACTTTTATCCCGACGAGTCCAAAATGGATCATGACCCCGACAGGCTTCTTTATCTGATGGCTCTTATTCATAATGGCAGAAAAGAAGATGTGTTGGCGATAATAAAAGATGCTCGCAAGAATAAGCACCGCTGTATGTTCCACAGCGGAATGTTCAGCGACAGCTATACCTACATAAAGCGTTGGGGCAACCGCAGCAACAGATATCACAAATGTGTCTTCGGTATAAATCAAACTGCCGGCAAGATTGCCAGACTCTATGCCTTTATGATAATGTCAATGTCACGCGATAGACGCGAAGGTTTACCCGACCATAACTGCTATAGTTCTTTGCAGGGAGGTATCCTTATAGCAAGTGTGCTGCCATTCATCGTATCAGGGAGTTATATAGGAGCATTGATTATGTTTCTGTTATTGTCTGTATCACTCTGGCGTTTTTTCAATAACAGAAAGACTCGTTATTACTATTCGGAGTTTCTAAAGTTACCACAAAAGGTCCAGAGAAAATGGACAATCGTGTCATGGACAGCCACAACGATTCTGTGGATTTACTTCATAATCCTAATCGCTTATTTTTAAAGATATGACAGCAGTCGAATTTGTAACCGCCATAAGGGAGATAACTCCCGATGAAAGTAAGTTCACGAAATTGCCTGAAGGTTTCGTCCAAATCTATCTGGACGAACTATTCATTGGCAATAAGCGTATTCACACGAATGTTGAGCCGGAAAATGCTATCATAGACTTGATGTCAAATTATGATGTCTCCAAGCTGACAATAATGATTTTCAGTTTCAACCGGTCCGATGAATTGAAAGATACAGAGCCATTTACTTTTTTCGGATGGAGAGAGGCTTTTCCGCTTGCAATTCATAAAGCAACCGGGGAGATAGTCGAAATAGACTGGGCGGACGATAACTGCATTGTAAGTTATATTGCCAAGGATCAGCAATCATATCTCGACCTTTTGTTTGCATTGCAAGAGAACAGCCTGTCAACTCTCTTTTCAGATAGACAAAAATGGAGTATCGAGCAATTGGCTGAAATTGCCGGTGGTTATAAATATAGACCTCATTTAACAGATTTGCTGTCATAAAGCGTTTAGAATATGGAATATCGGGAATTATCAAAACAACTATGAGCAGTGTTCAACTTAAAGGGCATTACATCTAAATGTTTTGTCCATAGGGTTGAGTGTCTCTTGGTAGGGTTGACATTTGTCAAAGTTCCGAATCAGGATTACAAGCTATTCTTTTCTATATATCCACTATGGCGTCCTACCCTGAAAAGTTGCATAGATCTTCCTCTATTGCTTCTGCCGTTGGTAGATGATAACGATATTGACATATATTTGTCTGACAGTACAAATATTATTGAAAAATGCAGCACGCAATTTCCATTGTTAAGCGGAAGCAACACAGCCGCGGATTTTGTACGGGTTTTATATGGAATTATAGCAACTGACAAGTCCATACAAACCAACTTTATACTTCAAATGAAGATATACGAGTTGATATATGGTGTCGCTCTTTATCTCAACAACATAGATATAGCCCAAGATGTATACATACATATTTCAAATCAAATATCCGGCTGGGACACAAAGATATTCAACTATTGGGTACGGCGATAAATATACAACACTGTCAAAACTTCTTGAATTTGAAGCAAACAAGCGCAGAATAGTCAAGCATGTTGACCACAATGCCTCCGACCCCAAAGTAGTAAAATTGCCGGCTTATAAATTCCTTGAACACCATGAAACTGACCGATAAACGAGTAGGAATAATTGACCGATATTATATGCTTATATATGATGCATATTTTAAGAAGAAAGACCCAGCGCGCTTTGCGGCATGTCTATATATCGGTCGCTTGAAGGTATTCTTGTAAACGATGCAAGGTGGATAATAGGATGTACAAATGGCCTATAATAATGTTGTGTATATTTGTAGACAATGCGGACGAGATGCAATAATTGAGTAGAATAATTGCCGTTAAAGGCTGTTTTCATGCACGTTTGGGACATTTGTCGCATCCATTGTCGATTATTCTTCGTATATTTGCGATATTACAGATAATAGCTCATAAAAAAGCAGCGGGAAAGGATAAAACTCTCGGACCAATCGGCTTCACCCGATTCGATTTATTCACCTACCAAATCCGCAAACACTGACACTATGGCACGAGGAAAGCAGACCTGCAAGATACTGAAAGAGATACGTCGGCAGATTGCCGAGGCTAACGGCATCGAGTTCGCCACGTCGGAGTGTCGCTACAAGGGCGACTGCCTTGGTACGTGCCCCAAGTGCGAAGCCGAAGTGCGCGACCTTGAGCAGCAGCTCCGCGCCCGCACCTTCGCTGGAAAAGCTATCGCCCTTGCCGGTATCTCGGCAGGGATGATTCTAATGTCGGGATGCAGCGGCACATCTTCTGACACTAATAATGCAGAGACACTGGAGGGTATGGTCATCATTAATCTCGAGGAGGAGGAAGAAGATGTAGAGGAAAGTGAAGTGCGTGAGATATGGCTGGAATCTCAGGTAGACGTAAAACCGGAGTTCCCCGGCGGAGATGATGAGATGCGTAATTTTTTCGATGAATGTTGGTGTAAAGAAAAAGATGCAATCATCGGCAGTGCCAAGATAGGTTACACCGTGAATTTCAAAGGGGAAATAGAAAATCCCGAGATTATCGAAGGTGACACCTTACTTGGCGAACAGCTCATACGTATTATAAACCAATTCCCCAATCATACTCCGGGAAAGAGAAACGGCAAGCCCGTTGATGTATATAAGACGTTTTCATTCTCATTGTCTCTACAAATCGGGGTAGATACAATTAAATGAATACCCGTGAGGCTTCCAAAGAGTTTATGCCCGAATAGGCTGCTGACATAACCTCATGTCTGAATCCCGTAATCACAACTCACAAAAGAGCACAGGCAGACCTAACGGAGCTATATACGCGGTTGAGGCTCTGAAATTGGCTCCATGTGGATTGTGACAATGGAATTTTCGCCAAACTGGCTTTTTATGGCCCGTTCAGCCCGCGATGCAAGAGCATGGGCTTCCGACAGGCTCATGTCGCCATCCATCTTGACGTGCATGTCGGCCGCAATGGTGCAACCGATGCGGCGAGTGCGGAGATTGTGCACGTTTTTGATACCGTCAATCGACATCACAAGTGTTCTGATTTCACGTTCCTGGCTATCGGGCAGCGACGCCTCAAGCAATTCGCCCACCGAAGGACGAATAATATCATAACCGCTTTTGATAATAAACATGCTCACCATCACCGCAGCCAACGGGTCGAGAATACGCCACTGCTCTCCGAGAAACATCGCTCCGGCTATACCAACCAAAGTGCCTCCCGACGAAATGGCGTCGCTGCGATGATGCCATGCATTGGCTATCACAGCCTGCGACTCTGTGGCCCGACCCACCTTGACCGTATAACGGTAAAGCCACTCCTTTGACGCTATCGACAAAACGGCTACAATCAGAGCCACCATGCGCGGACGCGGAAGCAGTTCGCCGTTAAAACTACGCACCACCTGCTCTATGCCGCTTATCAGCAGGCCTATGCCGGCCATGGCAAGTATACAACCTATAATCAGCGTGGCAAGTGTCTCGTATTTTCCATGACCATAATCGTGACCTTTGTCGGAGGGCAATCCGGCTATCCTGACAAATATAAGCACTATCGCATCAGTGACAAAGTCGCTGAGCGAATGAACGGCATCGGCTACCATCGCCGAACTGCGTCCGATGATTCCGGCAACAAGTTTCAATACTATAAGCAGGGCATTTACAACAGTCCCTATCAATGTCACTTTATAAATCTCCTTCTCTCGCGATGTCATACTTCACAATAAATAGTCCACAAAATTATAAACATTCTATGACTTATTTTTGTTTCCCGGCCATGAAATTTTCAAGAAAAAACCGCAAGAGAGACACAAGCCTTTAATCCTGTTTCCTCAACTGACTAAAGACGTGTGTCTCTCTTGCGGCTTTTGCCGTTATTTATTTCTTATCACTTGCCGCTCGGACGGCCGCCCTGACGACCACCCTGACGGTCCTTGCGTGCTGGCAGAGGCTTGGCATCCTCAGTGAGTTTGAGCTCCGATCCGTTTGAAAGCTCCACTTCATATCCGCCACGCTTGCGCGATATTTCCACGATGGTCTGACCTTTAAAGTTGGTATCGACATATTTCACGATAGCCGAAGGGATAATTTCGGAGGGTACAGCCGTGCCGCGGGCGGCCTTGACTTCCTTCCACTGTCCGTCCGACATGAAGTCAATCTCGGCTCCGCTCACAAGGTCTACCTCATACTCGGTGCCGCGACGGCCATTGTCCTTCTCAGCCTTTTTCACCTGGTCCTTGGGAAAATACTTGGTGATAAAGGCCTGAGCCGCCTTGGGAAGTTCAGACTGATTGATAGGTGTACCGGCATACATTGCCGAACTTACAGATGCTGCGATTGCCACGAGCATCAGTGTCATGAATTTTTTCATCGTTTTTGTTTGTTTTATTTGGGTTGAAAAATATTGCTGAGATTGTTGAATGCCTGGATGTATTTGCGTCCTACAGGTATGGGACGAGGATGATTGCGCAGATAGATTGTGCGGTTGGAAAACCGCTCGATGGCGGCGGTCGATACTATATATGAGCGATGTACCCTCACAAATCTGTCGGACGGCAACACTGACTCCATCTCTTTCATTGTAATCTGTGACATCAGCATCGGCTTATCCTTACGGTAGACCTTCACGTAATTGTCCATCGCTTCGATTAGTATTATGTCTTTGAGACCGACTATTACAGTCTTGTGCTCCGCTTTCAGAGCCAGACTGCCGGGGTCATCGTCCTGCCATGCAGGACGGATAAATTTTCCGGCTTTCTCCATAGCCCGTTCAAACCGGGGATAGAAAATAGGCTTGTGGAGAAAATCGACAGCATCGACATTAAAGCCGTCGAGCGCGTATTGCGAAAATGCGGTCGTGAATATCAGACATGTGCCTTGAGGTAGCTCGGCGGCCAGCTCAATGCCGTTGTGAGAATTCATCTCTATGTCCAGAAACACTATATCGGGCCGCGTGGCACGCACACATTCCATACCCGAGACGGGCGATGTGAAACACTGAAGCTCGACATCGCCATAACGCTTGCAGTATTCCTCGATTATGCTCAGAGCTATCGGCTCGTCATCTATGGCTACACACTTGATCATCTGGTCAGTTCTATGCTTAATTTTACTTGATAAAAGGTGCCGTCATTGTCTATGTTTATCTTATGGGCTGACGGATACAACAGTTCGAGCCGTCTACGGCAATTCTCAATGCCCATATGTTCGCCTATGCGCCTTACGGGAAATATGCGGTTGCGAGTGGCAAATTCGAGCCGTCCGTCACACTCCCTCAACACGATGGTGATGACACTCTTCTCCACCGGCGAGACTCCGTGTTTGAAACAGTTCTCGACAAAAGTCACAAGAAGCATCGGCGGCACTTTAAGGTCGTCATGGGCCACATCAATGTCGAGCGACACTTCGGTCATTTCGTTAAGCCGTAGCGACTGAAGGCCAACGTATTGCCTGATGTAATCGGCCTCGTCGGACAGCGGCACAAGATCACGCTGCGAAGTGGTGTGGACATAGCGCATCATGGATATAAACTTCTCAAGCGACTCCAGAGCCTTTTCATTATGAGTTAGAAACAGCCCGTAGAGCGAGTTGAGTGTATTAAACATGAAGTGTGGCTTTATCTGAGCCTTGTAGAGAGCTATCTCGGCCTTTTCGCGCTCCGCTTCCACTGCACGACGCCTGGCTTTCTGAAGATTGGCCTGAGTCAGCAGCCCGACTGCAAAACTGAACGCCTCGACTATCATGAATAGCGACCACACGGCCTGCTGATATTGCTGAATGTTGGGAAACACTCTTGTGATGCCGACATCATGTATATTGGGCTTGGGATTGTAGAGACTGACTTGGGCGAGCGCGAAAGTACCCGCTGCCGACACCAGTATCATAATAATGCCGAACGCCATGAGGCGTCCTCCGCGAAACAATGCCGGGACCGTCAGAAAACGGTTGAAGAAATATACCGCATACAACCACACGCCCACGGTAAAAATATACCAGGGGAAGTTGTGATACCATCGCTCGATAGGAAAAATCATTGCCATGACCGGCAATACGATTATGCAGAAAGCGAGGTCGATATATAGCGATACATTCTTCATTCGTCCTGTGACACCTGATTGCGGATACAAAGTTAAATATTTTATAATTAGCGTCCTACAACGCCCTGAGTCGTTAGCCATCACTCAAGAGCAGTTGGCCAATATATGATAGACGGCTGTATTGCCAAAAGGTTTAATCATGTAATTTTGTCCCCAAAAAACATAACGTGTGATGACAGTAAAGACATTCATCGACCGCCCTATTCTGGCCGGAGTCATATCAGTGCTCATAGTAATCCTCGGAGTAATCGGACTGGTGCAATTACCTATCGAACAATTCCCCAACATCGCCCCTCCGACTGTAAGAGTATCCGCATCCTACACGGGAGCCAATGCCGAGACTGTGCTCAAGAGTGTGATCGTGCCGCTTGAGGAGTCGCTCAACGGAGTTGAGGATATGATGTATATGACATCTACAGCCACCAATACCGGCACCGCCTCGATAACCATCTATTTCAAACAGGGGACCGATGCCGACATGGCAGTGGTGAATGTTCAGAACCGTGTGGCGTCAGCCCAGGGACTCCTCCCGGCCGAAGTGACCAAAAGCGGTGTCACCGTGCGCAAACGTCAGAACAGTACGCTCAAATCCATCACCCTCTATAGTCCCGACGACTCCTTCGACGCGAGTTTTCTCACCAACTACATGAAAATCAACATCGAGCCACAGATCTCACGTATCGCAGGCGTAGGCGAACATATTCAGTGCCGAATATGCCATGCGCATATGGCTTGATCCCGCAAGAATGTCACAGTATGGACTCACCCCGGCCGATATCAACCAGGTGCTCGCCCAACAGAACCTCGAATCACCAACAGGCACACTCGGAGCCGAGTCGATGAACACGTTTCAATACGTTCTAAAATATCGCGGACGTTATGAAGAAGCCGCCGACTACGAAAACATGGTAATCAAATCCCTCCCCAACAGCAACCTTCTTCGGCTCAAAGACGTAGCTACCGTCGAGCTCGGATCGGTCAACTATGCAATGCTCAGCGAGACCTCTGGCCATCCGGGAGCAAACGCAATGATAGCCCAGACAGCCGGCTCCAACGCCAACGAAGTCATCACCGAAATCGACAAGACCCTTGAGGACATACGCGGCAAGCTGCCTCCGGGCATGGTGCTGACCGACATATCAAGCACCAAAGATTTTCTCGACGCATCTATCGGCAAAGTAATCGAGACTCTTGTCATAGCTTTGATACTGGTGGTGCTGATAGTCTATCTATTTCTCCACGATCTGCGCGCCACCCTCATCCCCGCCCTGTCGATTATGGTATCGCTCACCGGCACATTCTCCTTCATTTACGCGGTAGGGTTTACACTCAACATGCTCACACTGTTTGCACTCGTACTCGTCATCGGCACTGTTGTCGATGACTCGGTGGTGGTAGTCGAAGCCGTACAAGCCAAATTTGACAGCGGCCACAAAGACCCATATCAGGCTACAGCCTCGGCTATGGGCGGACTCTCGGCCGCACTCATCACTACGACAGTGGTATTCATGGCAGTCTTTATACCCGTATGCTTTATGGGCGGGACATCCGGAACGTTCTACACGCAGTTTGGTCTCACAATGGCTGTGGCGGTGGGCATCTCGCTCATCAACGCCATGACGCTATGCCCGGCCCTCAGCGCGCTGCTCATGCGTCCGGCCAAAGAGGACAGCAGCCGGCACGGATTTGTGAAACGATTTCATTATGCTTTCGACCGTTCGTTTGCCGCCGTGACCGGACAATACCGCAGCGGCGTTATGTTTCTGTTTCGTTTCCGCTGGATAGTCCTGACTCTGTTTCTACTCTCGGGAGGCGCGCTGGTGTGGCTTGTGTCAACCACCAAGACAGGGCTTGTGCCACAGGAGGACATGGGCACAATCAGTCTAAATGTCCAGGTAGCTCCAGGCAGCAATCTTGCCGAGACAAGCGAGATTATGGACCGTATAGAGGATGCGATCAAGGATATTCCCGACATCTACATATATTCGCGCGTGACCGGTAAAAATGCCCGTCACGACCAATCGGCATCAGCCGGTTCATTCAACATACGTCTGCGCGACTGGAGCGAGCGCAAAGGCTCAGGACACGACATCAATGCAATAATACGAGAGATATATAAACGCACTGAAGGCATATCGTCAGCACAGGTACGCGCCTCTCAGTCTCCAATGATATCGGGCTACGGCACAGGCAGCGGCTTTGAGCTTTATGTGCAGGACCGCTCGGGAAAGACTACCGACGAACTTCTGCAAGTGACACGCGAGTTTATCGACTCGCTCAACTCCCGACCCGAAATCTCGCGGGCCTACACCACCTTCGACACCAAGTATCCCCAGTACATGGTAGAGGTCGATGCTGCGAAATGCCTCAGGATGAATGTTTCTCCGTCAGATGTGTTGTCGACTCTTGCCGGATATGTCGGCGGCAGTTATTCGTCAAACCTCAACCGATTCACCAAGCTCTATCGAGTAATGGTTCAGGCCACACCCGAGGCCCGACTCGACACCGAGTCACTCAAAAGCATGTATGTACGCACCGGCGACGGAGAGATGGCCCCGCTTGACAATTTCATTACACTCACGCGAGTCTACGGCTCGGAAAGTCTGTCGAGATTCAACCTGTTTCCGGCCATTTCGGTGTTTGGCGAGCAGGGCGACGGCTACAGCTCAGGAGAAGCCATCAACGCCATCAAGGAAGTTGCTGACAAATATCTGCCCACAGGCTACGGCTATGAATTTGGCGGCATGTCGCGTGAGGAATCCTCGGCAGGCAACACTACAGTAATCGTATTCAGCATATGCCTCGCGTTTATCTACCTCATCTTATGCGCGCTCTATGAAAGCATTACGATACCTCTGGCCGTAATCGCAGCCGTGCCCATGGGTCTGGCCGGATGTTTCATATTCGCCCGCTGGTGGGGCATTGAAAACAACATCTACATGCAGATAGGACTTATCATGCTCATAGGTCTGCTGGCAAAAACCGCCATACTGCTCACTGAATATGCCACCGCCCGTCGCAAAGAGGGTATGGGACTCATTGCCGCAGCAATTTCTGCGGCCAAAGCCCGCTTCCGTCCCATCATCATGACCTCGGCAACGATGATATTCGGCATGCTTCCGCTTATGTTTGCATCGGGTGTAGGAGCCAACGGTAATATTTCGGTCGGAGTCGGGACTGTAGGCGGACTGCTCTTCGGCACATTGGCTCTGCTGTTTATGGTACCGGTATTCTTCGTTGTATTCCAATACATACACGAACGTATCATGCCCAAGAGAACACGTGGACAGGTAGACATACCAAGCTCGAACCATGGTAATTGACGAGAATACAGGGCGTGGAAGGACTGACTTTTTCATGACTTGCGGTGTATAATTATGCTGCAAAGTTACACATCGGTTATCCCTAAACAGTGCGATAATATCATTAATTATTTTCGATGAATCTCGGTCCGACATGCCCACATCCACCTCGACGTTTACCCATCAAAGCATGCAGTTTGCCACTTTTATATATTTCACAGCCGCCGATACACCATTACATATCAGCAACATACACATGCAATACTCATTAATAGGTATTTTTTGACGAGCATAAACTTCCGACCTTTGCACTGCTAAAACAATAAAAAAAGGTATGACATCTCGGAAAAAGTATTTTTTCAGTATAATCACTCTTCTGACTATCGCAATCTCCACATTCGCCGCAGGAAAACCGGGAATGATCTCAGGTAAAGTGCTATCGACCGACGGTGAACCGATCGACTTTGCCACCGTATTTCTGAAAGGGACATCATACACATGTTCCACCGATGAGAAAGGACTTTATCACCTTTCTGCTCCTGCCGGAGATTACACGATAGTATACACATCCGTAGGATTTGACAAAAAAGAATTTAAAGTAAACCTCAAAGCAGGTGAACGAGACAAAATGGTGGTCAAACTCAAACCATCGACCAATCTCGGTGAAGTAATCGTGGTCGGCAATCAGCTCAGCAAAGTGAAAAACTCAGCTTTCAATGCCACAGCCATCAATACCCGTGAACTCACCAACACCACCAAGACTCTCAGCGAAGCCTTGGCCAAGGCTCCGGGCATGAAGATACGCGAGAGCGGAGGCGTAGGGTCTGACATGGCTGTGACAATGGACGGCTTCAGCGGCAAGCATGTCAAAGTGTTTATCGACGGTGTGCCGCAGGAAGGCGTAGGAAGCTCGTTCGGGCTCAATAATATCCCGGTCAACTTTGCCGACCGCATAGAGATTTACCGCGGAGTCGTGCCTGTAGGGTTCGGAGCCGATGCCATCGGCGGCATCATCAATATCGTAACACCACGACGCCAGCGCAAATGGTTTATGGACGCATCTTATTCCTATGGTTCGTTCAACACCCACAAATCATATGTCAACTTTGGCCAGACTCTCCGTAACGGTTTTAAATACGAGATAAACGCATTTCAGAACTATTCCGACAACAACTACAAGGTAGATGTGCCCGTCGAAGACTTTACCACCGGCTCACTCGACACCAAGACTTTGTATCGTGTAAACCGCTTCAATGACAAATATCATAATGAGGCTGTGATGGCTAAACTCGGTTTTGTCAACAAGAGCTGGGCCGACCGCATACTGGTAGGCATCAACTATTCTCACATGTATCAGGAAGTGCAGACCGGTGTGCGACAAAAAATAGTGTTCGGACAGAAACATCGTCACGGCAATACGCTCATGGGGTCACTGGAATACAGCAAGCGCAACCTTCTCACACAAGGGCTTGATGTGTCGTTCAACGCTAACTACAACCGCAACCTCAACACCAATGTCGACACCGCAGCCGTAAGATACAACTGGCTTGGCGAGACTATTCCCATCAGCTCGCCCGGCGAACAGTCCAACCAGCTCTCCGAAGCATGCAACAACAACTGGACTGCGACATTCACTGCCAACTACCGCCTCGGAAGGCACCACATGTTCACGCTCAACAATGTGTTCAACACATTCAACCGCTCCAACCGCAACCTCCTTACCACGCCACCGAGCGAAGATGAGTTTGCAAAGGTCACAAGCAAAAACATTGTAGGTCTTTCCTATCGCTACACGCCTGTCCGACAGGTGAGTCTCTCGGCTTTCGGCAAACAATATCACCAATATGTGTCGGGCCCGGTCGCCACGACATCAGCCCAGGACGAATATACCGTTGCCTCACACACTGTCGATTATTTAGGATATGGAGTGGCCGGCACATGGTTCATGCCGCTCGGATTTCAGCTCAAAGCCTCATATGAGAAAGCCTATCGTCTGCCGACCATCGAAGAAATATTCGGTGACGAAGACCTTGAGATGGGCGAGATGGACATCAAGCCGGAGTCAAGCAACAACATCAACCTCAATCTCAGCTATGACGCCACTTTTGGCAGCCACACAATGTATGTGGAATCGGGTCTGATCTATCGCGATACCCGCGACTACATACAGCGCAACATCGCATCGCTCTCAGGCGGAAAATTTGCCGCGACCTATATAAATTACGGCAAAGTCAAGACCGCCGGAGTAAACGTGTCGGCCCGCTACAACTTCTCCAAATGGATGAGCCTCGGCGGAAACCTCACCTACATGAATGTACGTGACAAATGCCGCACGATGCCCAACACCACTGCGGCCAACCTCTCCTACGGTCAGCGCATGCCCAATCTGCCCTACTTCTTCGCCGACTCCGACATCAACTTCTATTGGATCGGTCTCGGTCGCAAGGCCAATACTCTGACAGTCACGTATGACAACCAATACACCCGCAAGTTCTGCTACTATTCGTCAATCATCGGATCAAACAGCGATGAGTATATGATACCCGACCAGTTTGCCCACAATCTGACATTTACCTACAGCATCCGCAGCGGTCGCTACAATATATCGCTGGAGTGTCGCAACTTCACCGACGCCAAGCTCTATGACAACTTCAGTCTCCAGAAAGCAGGACGCGCATTTTATGGCAAATTCAGAATATACTTCGGAAATTAATAATTAACAAAATCATAAATCACCCAATGAAAAAACAGTTTGTATGGGCTTGTGCCCTTGCCGTGTCGGCCTCTGCGCTGACCGCCTGCTCTGATGACAATGACAACGCCGGCAGCAATGACTACAACGGTGCCTCATGCGGCCCGCAGTTTGTCATCGCTACTACCGTAAGCGCGTCGGGCAATTCCTCTTACGTACTTCTCTCCGCGCCCTCGCTTGATGAAGGCAGCGTGTCGCCTATCAATAACGGATGTACCAATTCGGGAGCCACACAGTGGGTGTATAACGGAGACTATGTATATGGCCTGCAATATCGTCAGGGTAACGACGGCGCGACACAGCGATTCGCTCTCCGGCCCGACGGCAAAATCGAAGCCGACTCAAGAGAATTTTTCATCTCACGTTTCTCCTCCTACGGCATAGCCGGCGATAACATTTTCACGATGTCGACCGCCGATGGCCTCTCTGAATATGCTGATGCCAACGGCTATACTCCCAAGACTCTGACCTTCACTCGCCTCGACTGCGAGAACGGCACATCGACTTCCAACGTCAATACCGGCAACCGCTATTCGGTAGAGAACTATGTAGGCACAGGTGAATACGTGACCGTGTGCGGCCTTGAACCTGTCGGTTCACGTATCTTTGCAGGAATCGTTCCCATGGGTCTCAGCCAGTACGGCTATGCTGACGGCAACGGCAAATGGCTCCGCAGCGAAGAGTATCGCGACCTTGTAACAACTGCCGACGGTGGCTCTGGCGGAGGCTCTTACAAAAAAGGAGAGATCTCCGGCACACAGTATCCCGACAGATGTTATGTTGCCATCTATGACAATAACGACCTGCTCAACCCTACCATCGCGATGACTGAAAAAATCAGCTCGCCTGCCGGGCGTTATCGTTCACAGTATTATCAGTCGGTATGGGCCGACGACAAGGGTGATGTGTACGTATTCTCACCCAGCTATGCCAAGACCATGACCTCCGACCTGCAGAAAGCCACAGTGAATGCCGGTGTGGCACGCATTCCCAACGGGGCCAACGATTTTGACGATTATTACTGCGATATCGAAAGCCTCTCGGGGGGCTATTCATTCCTTCGCAACTGGTATATCAGCGACAGTTACTTCCTTATGCAGATGTATGACAAAAAACTGAACGCAGGCGGCACCCTGACTGCCCTCTCGCTTGCCATCTTCGACGCTGAGGCCAAGACTCTGAAATATGTCGACATGCCTGACAACGTATCGGCTATAGGCAAGACCATATATGCCCGCAACGGATATGTCTACATCCCCATCAGCTTCACCGAGGGTTATCCCATAATTTATCGCATCGACCCGAAGACCGCTGTGGCCACCAAGGGCCTGACTGTCGAAGTGACTTCAATCGAGAGCATCGGTCTTCTCAATCCGATTGACTGATAAAGCGACAAAAGATATATGAAACTGTTCAGAAAACTCCATCTGTGGCTGTCGGTGCCATTTGGCATCTTCATCACACTGATATGCTTCTCGGGCGGCATGCTCATTTTCGAGCAGGAGATCACCAGAGCTATAAAAAGCGATGTATATTATGTGACGTCAGCCGGCGAGACCACTATCCCCATGGGAGAACTCATGGAGACTGTCAAAGCCACCCTGCCCGACAGTGTTTCTATCACAGGCGTCACAGTATTTTCCGATCCAGGACGCACCTACCAGGTAGCACTTTCCAAGCCACGTCGCGCGTCACTGTTCATCGACCAGTATTCAGGAGAAATCACAGGCCGCTATGAACGTCTCGGATTTTTCTCCTTCATGTTCAAGATGCATCGCTGGCTTCTTGACAGTGCCAATCCTCACGGAGACGGACTGAAGATAGGCAAGCTCCTTGTAGGCATCTCGACCATCATCTTTGTCATCGCACTTATCACCGGCATAGTGCTTTGGTGGCCACGTGCACGCCACAATTTCAAGCACAGCATGTCAATATCCCTATCCAACGGATGGAAAGGTTTCTGGAAAGGTCTGCATGTGGCAGGCGGCATGTACGCGCTGATTTTCGTGCTCGCGATGGCTCTAACCGGCCTAACCTATTCGTTCAGCTGGTATCGCACAGCTTTCTATGCCATATGCGGTGTAGAGCATACGCCTCGCAATTTCGGACAAGGCACTCCTACAGCCGAAGGCAACAAAGAGAGTCGTGGCAATCGTGGCGGACGAGGTGAAGGGCGAGGCAATCGTAGCCATGGAGGCGGTGAATATCGCGGTGGCCATAAACGCTCCGAGTTTGGACGCTGGCAGCAGGTGTATGACGAACTTAAAGTCAAGAATCCTGATGCTCCCCAGATTTCAGTCGGTCCGGAGACCGCGTCAGTAACCATCGGCAATTATGGCAATCCGCGTGCGGCCGACCGTTATGAGTTCAACCGTCGCACAGGCGAGCTGACTCTCTCCGCGCCCTATGCATCTGCCGTTGAAGCCGACAAACTGCGTGGATGGATTTACTCCATCCACACCGGAAGTCTCGGCGGATTTGTCACCCGTCTGCTATGGCTGCTCAGCTCTCTGCTGGGCGCATCGCTTCCGCTCACTGGCTATTATCTTTGGATCAAGCACATGGGCAAGAAAAAAGACGGCCACCATCCTCATGTCCGGGCATAGACTTCATGCATAAAAGGATAGATTAGATTGGAATATAGCAGTTGTCACTTCATCTTTGTGACAACTGCTATATTTTTTCTCTCACGCCACCGGCACGGCTGAGGCTGAACAGTCCGGCCATGATGGCAAAGCCTATAGCGGCATACAGACACACGCGCACCGATGTTACTACACCCGTCGTCATAGCAAATACAATGGTGACGAAAGTCGCACCCAACGTCTGCCCGACAAGACGGGCGGTACTCTGCATGCCGCCCGCACCGCCGGTACGATGTACAGGGGTGGCCATAACCATTACGATATTGTTAGGAGTCTGAAACAGGCCGAAACCAATGCCACACACGGCCATGCGCCACGCTATATTCCACTCGGCTATTCCCGACGATGGCGCGGAAATCAGCAACACCACTCCGACCGCATAGACAGCCATGCCGCATGCAGCAGTGATTCCGGCATTATGACGCTCGACATAACTGGCTGCCAACGGCGATACTATCATTGTGGCCAACGGCCACGGCGTCATAAGAAGCCCAGTAGTTATTTCCGAGAACCCATAACTGTTGAGAAACATAAACGGCAACGCAATCATCGCCAGATTCTGGGCTATGAAAGAGCACACCGATGTGGAGATGCTCAGCGAATAAAGCCTTATACCAAACAGGTCGACCGGCAACATCGGCGATTCCATGCCAAGCTGACGGCGCACATAGAAAATGCCTGTCACAACTCCGACTGCCAGTATACACGTATTGACTGTCACATCACCCTTTCGGGCAAAATTACCGACCGACAGAAATATTAGCCCGAACACTACTACATTGAGTATCGCACTCAACCAATCATAATGTCCGTGATGCTCTCTTGAGGGATTTGGAGGCAATAGCTTCTTGCCAAGAATAAATGCAACAAGTCCAAAAGGCACATTTATGAGAAAAAGCCAATGCCACGACGCGCCTGAAAGCACAGCTCCTGCTATGGTAGGTCCGGCAGCGGTCGCTATGGCGATGACCATAGCATTAAGAGCCAGCCCGCGGCCAAGCACCTCGCGCGGATATATGAGCCGCGTAAGGGCTATATTCACACCCATGACACTTGCGGCCCCTACCCCTTGCAATGCCCTGGCGGCTACAATCATGGCAAACGACCCGGACAATGCGCACATCACTGACGAAATCGTAAAGACCAGCACTCCGGCCATGAAACACCGACGATAACTGTATCGGTCGCCAAACGATGACATCGGTAGCAAAAGCATGGTAATGACCAACTGATAGACTGTAACAATCCATACAGCATCCGAGTCGGATATGCCAAACTTATCAGCCATAACCGGCAGCGCGACATTGACTACCGTGACATCCAGCACAGTCATCACAAGGACTATCAGCACAGCGATGACAGCCACATAATTTCTTATCGAAAACTTAACAGCAGACATATTGTCATTTCTTTCTTAACCTTATATTTTGAAAAACGTGATTGCTTATTTAAGTAATAAGATACGTTCCCTTAAAAAAGTTTAATTTTACCCGTAAACAATACGTTTATGATGGTAAAATACATTAATTAAACCGATATTGGCAATAAAAATTATCAGCAAATCGATTGCAATATGGCCGTCAAACTATTAAATTTGCAAAATAATACCTCCAATAACACCAACCTATGCAAAAAAATGCGGATGGCAATCGAACACGAGCTTAAAAATATGACTCTCCGGCAACTGTGGGAACTGTTCCCGATAGTACTGACACCACATCAGTCTCAATGGATGATATGGGCCGATGAGGAGTGTGAAAGCCTTTACCGATTATTGTCCGTCATCTCGCCGTTAACAATCACTCATATCGGCAGCACAGCTATCGAGGGGATTCATGCCAAGCCAATTATCGACCTCCTTGTCGAAATTACTGCCAATCATGATTGGGAGAATGTCAAGGCACGTATGGAGTCGGCTGGATATATATGTATGTCAGCATCTATCGGCAGAATGAGTTTCAACAAAGGTTACACACCAGACGGATATGCCGACAGAGTGTTCCACATCCACGTCCGTGCTTACGGAGATAACGATGAAATCTATTTTCGTGACTATCTGAGGAGCCACCCCGAGACGGCTCGGGAATATGAGATGCTCAAACTAAGTCTACTGCCAAAATACAAGAATGACCGCGACGCATATACTGCGGCCAAATCAGACTTTGTAACCCGCATCACATCTATTGCAAAAGTATCGGCAAGTCGAAGAAGAATATGCCTTCTGACCTTAGCCAAGCCTTTGGATGGTTTAAACTTGCCACCGAAAACGCGTTAACCAATAAGGAATTATGCAATTAAAAAAAGATAGCTACCCCGAAACATTTTTACATGAACCACAATAATTAATGCCGACCGATGAATACACAACATGTGCTTATTACAAAGAATGGCGAGCAAAGGACCTCAAATGTGACATACGAACGCATATTCAATGCCTTGTACAACATCAAGTCCAACGAATATGTCACTCTGGAAAAGTGCCTTCCTGTCAAAATCATCCGGGAGGCCGAGGCTTTTGCCATGACATTCTATAAAGATTCGCGCTTCGCCGTATATTTCAGAGTACGGAAAACCGTGTTGCGAATGTGCAAAAACGGGATTGATTGCGAAAAAGCCATAGGCATGATGTGCGACTTCTTCCACTCGGCCAAATTGCCCGACATGACTGACTGGGCATGCGAGGAGCTGAGACCCGAGCCACAAAAGACATCGACAAGCCTTATGGTAGATGGCCAGGAATTCCGACATTTTGACTTTTCCGATGTTATGGCCGCACTTGAGAATATACGCGACGGTGTGTCGCGGTGGCTTAACTATACCATCTCCGGCGACAATGGCGGATACATGACCGTACGACGGTGTGAAAAGTCTGACGCTACCACCGCCTATAAAGTCGAATGGGTCAGATGGAACGATTCAGAGCCGACAGGATGTCGCGGGGTCATTACCGACTTCGCGGCTTTACGCGGATGGCTGTGGGAACTCGCGCTCAGTAATGAGTATCCCGCCCCCGGACCGCAATGGATAAATTTTGATGTCAACGATTATTTTCAGAAATTAGTATTCCGATTTTTAGACGAAGACGATGAACGGTAAATACAGCCTGCCTGTCGTGAAGGCAGTGGATCTTATATGGACAAGTTTTGACCGCGAGGAGATACATCGCGGCTATGCGATGCTTATGCAGGCGGCACAGCA
>ERZ778514.1320-NODE-1320-length-18966-cov-7.084237_pt1 | contig 18966 bp, 18 predicted proteins | sample MGYA00510344_ERZ778514 | MGnify/ENA primary metagenome ERZ778514 (study PRJEB29527, sample SAMN07138968) | mouse gut metagenome | material: feces | host: mouse | place: China:Nanjing | collected 2016-01-25 ...
ATAGCCGTTCCTCCCAGTCTCCGCTTATTGACAGTGTACTCATTGCTCTAAACTTTTTTATCTCCTCCACATATTTTTCTCCTAACTGACTGAGCGTTGTTCCTTTGCGCTTCAGATATCCAATCGTCATTTTTTCCTCTGATTTCAGCCTGACAGCGCAAAACTCATCGCCATTCAGACTCTCGCAGATAATACCGCTGCATAACGTATAGCCATTTAAACCAACCATCAGGTTTAAAAGCGTCGCTCTGTCATTTGCCCGAATCATCCTCTTATATTCATAGGTACTCAACACTTCCTCCGCAAAATAAAACGAATTATAATTTCCCTGTTCAAAAGCGAGACACGGATATTCCTCCAACTCTCCAATAGCAATCTCCTCTTTCCCCGCCAGCGGATGTCCCTTCCAAAGATACACGTATATCCCGCATTCCAAAAGCGGCGCAAATTCGATGTCTGATTCCGAGAATAGCTTTGTCAGCACATTCCTGTTAAAATCGTTCAGATAGATAATTCCAATCTCACTGCGGAAGCTTTTCACATCTTCAATCACCTCATAGGTCTTCGTCTCCCGTATTGCAAACTCATATTCATCCATGCCAAACTGCTTCACCATCTCCACAAATGCATTGACCGCAAAAGTATAGTGCTGCATGGATACCCCAAATTTTTTCTTTACATTTGTTCTGTCAATATAGCGGGACTCAATCAGATCATATTGTTCCACGACCTGCCTTGCATAGCCGAGAAACTCACTCCCTTCCTGAGTAATCGATACTCCGCGGTTGCTCCTGCAGAATAGCTCCACCCCTATCTCCTTTTCCAGTTCTTTCACCGCCTGAGAAAGACTCGGCTGGGAAATGTAAAGCTCCCTCGCCGCCAAATTCATAGAACCGGCATCCGCTACTGTAATAATATATTTTAGTTGTGTTAATGTCATCTTCCCGTACCTCCAAACTCATTTTCAGTATTTTTATACAATTCTATCAGACAAATTATACTACCTTTTCTCCATTATTTCGAATATTTTTACTATGATTTTTTTTGTTTTTCCTATATAATTGAAAAAGAATCATTTTGTATAATTATACATATTTTCAATATTTATATACAATGAAAATATGCATTTTAAATCAAAGGAGGTACATATGCCAAAAAGAACAGACATTAACAAAGTATTAATCATCGGCTCCGGTCCCATCATCATCGGACAGGCATGCGAATTCGACTATTCCGGAACGCAGGCCTGTAAAGCTCTCAGAAAGCTTGGGTATGAGATTGTATTGGTCAATTCCAACCCGGCTACGATTATGACCGACCCGGAAACTGCCGATGTAACTTATATTGAACCGTTAAATGCAGACCGTCTGGAACAGATTATCGCAAAGGAGCGGCCTGACGCACTGCTTCCTAATCTTGGAGGGCAATCCGGTTTGAATCTCTGCGCGGAACTTGCAAAAAAAGGAATTCTTGATAAATATCATGTTCAAGTCATCGGTGTTCAGGTTGACGCTATTGAGCGTGGGGAAGACCGTATCGAATTTAAGAGATCAATGGATGCCATCGGCATCGAGATGGCAAGAAGCGAAGTCGCCTATACCGTAGACGAGGCCCTTAGTATTGCCGACAAACTGGGCTACCCGGTGGTCTTACGTCCCGCTTATACGATGGGCGGAGCCGGCGGCGGGCTTGTCTACAACAAAGAAGAACTGAAAACCGTCTGCGCAAGAGGCCTTCAGGCAAGCCTTGTGGGGCAGGTGCTTGTTGAAGAATCTATACTCGGCTGGGAAGAATTAGAACTTGAAGTTGTCCGCGACTCCGAAAACAATATGATCACTGTCTGCTTTATCGAAAACATCGATCCTCTCGGCATACACACCGGGGATTCCTTCTGCTGTGCTCCGATGCTGACCATTTCCAAAGAATGCCAGAAAAGACTTCAGGAACAGGCATACCGCATCGTTGAATCTGTACAGGTCATCGGCGGGACGAACGTGCAGTTCGCACACGACCCTGTTACTGACCGTATCGTTGTCATTGAGATTAATCCAAGAACCTCCCGTTCCTCCGCTCTGGCCTCCAAAGCCACCGGATTTCCAATCGCCCTTGTATCCTCCATGCTTGCCGCCGGCCTAACTTTAAAAGACATTCCTTGCGGCAAATACGGAACCCTTGATCTGTATGTTCCGGACGGAGATTACGTTGTGATCAAATTCGCGCGCTGGGCATTTGAAAAGTTCAAAGGTGTTGAAGACAAGCTCGGCACTCAGATGCGTGCTGTCGGCGAGGTCATGAGCATCGGAAAAACATATAAGGAAGCCTTCCAGAAAGCAATCCGAAGCCTTGAAACCGGAAGGTACGGTCTGGGACACGCGAAAGATTATAATGATAAATCCAAAGAGACCCTCCTTAAGCTTCTCATTACTCCGTCAAGCGACCGTCATTTTATTATGTATGAAGCATTGCGCAAGGGCGCATCTGTAGAAGAACTCTTCCAGATCACAAAGGTAAAAACATGGTTCATAGAGCAGATGAAGGAGCTTGTTGAGGAAGAAGAAGCTCTCACCGCCTACAAAGGCTCGCTGCCGCCCGATGATAGGCTCATAGCCGCCAAGAAAAATGGTTTCTCAGACAAATATTTGGGACAGCTTCTTGATATTCCGGAGGAAACCGTCCGCCGCCGCCGTCTTGCGCTGGGCATAGAAGAAGCGTGGGAGGGTGTACATGTAAGCGGAACTGAAAACAGCGCTTACTACTATTCTACCTACAATGCAAAAGATAAGAATCCGATAAACACTGACAGGCCAAAAATCATGATTCTCGGCGGCGGCCCGAACCGTATCGGACAGGGCATTGAATTTGACTATTGCTGCGTACACGCCGCACTGGCACTGAAAAAGCTTGGATTCGAGACGATCATTGTAAACTGTAATCCTGAGACCGTTTCCACCGATTATGACACCTCAGATAAGCTTTATTTTGAGCCTTTGACACTGGAAGACGTGCTCAGTATTTATAATAAAGAAAAACCTCTCGGCGTTATCGCGCAGTTTGGCGGACAGACACCATTAAACCTTGCATCCGAGCTTGAAAAGAACGGTGTCCGGATTCTTGGCACCTCACCGGCAGTCATTGACTTAGCAGAAGACCGGGACCTGTTCCGTGAGATGATGGAAAAGCTTAATATCCCAATGCCAGAATCCGGCATGGCAACAACTGTCGAAGAAGCGCTTCAGATCGCAAAGGAGATCGGCTATCCGGTTATGGTCCGTCCTTCTTATGTCCTTGGCGGGCGGGGTATGGAAGTCGTGTATGACGATGAAAGTATGGAAAGTTATATGAAAGCCGCAGTCGGAGTAACTCCTGACCGCCCAATCCTCATTGACCGTTTTTTGAACCATGCACTGGAATGCGAAGCGGATGCCATCAGCGACGGAACGCATGCCTTCGTCCCGGCTGTGATGGAGCATATAGAGCTTGCCGGAGTTCATTCCGGCGATTCCGCCTGCATTATACCGTCTGTGCACATTTCCGAAGAAAATGTGGCGACCATCAAGGAATATACCAGAAAAATCGCGGAGGAAATGCATGTCAAGGGACTGATGAACATGCAGTATGCGATTGAAAAAGGTAAGGTTTATGTTCTGGAAGCCAATCCAAGAGCTTCCCGTACCGTTCCTCTTGTATCAAAAGTATGCAACATACGCATGGTTCCTTTGGCTACGGAAATCATTACAGCCGAGATTACTGGCAGGCCCTCTCCGGTTCCGAACCTCAACGAACAGGACATCCCATATTACGGTGTGAAGGAAGCCGTCTTCCCGTTCAACATGTTTCAGGAGGTTGACCCAATTCTCGGACCGGAAATGCGCTCCACCGGAGAAGTGCTTGGACTCTCTCCATATTACGGAGAGGCTTTCTACAAAGCTCAGGAAGCAACTCAGACGAAACTTCCTCTCGGCGGAACTGCTCTGATCTCCGTAAACCGCAAGGATAAAGCGGAGGTAGTGGAGATTGCAAAGAGTATCGCAGAAGACGGATTTAAGATCATAGCCACAGGCAATACTTATGAATTAATCCGCGAAGCCGGAATTGAGGCAGAAAGAGTCAATAAGCTCTACGAGGGACGCCCGAATATTCTCGATATGATCACAAACGCACAAATTGATTTTATCGTCAACTCTCCAGTTGGAAAGGATAGCGTTCATGATGACAGCTATTTGCGCAAAGCCGCGATTAAAGCTAAGATCCCTTATATGACGACGATTGCCGCCGCAAGAGCCGCCGCGAGAGGAATCCGCTACGTAAAGGAGCATGGGAACGGAAAGGTCAAATCACTGCAGGCACTGCACAGCGAGATCCATGATAAAAAATAATCGAAGAGGAGGCTGAACCGACATATTCAGCCTCCTCTTTTCTATTAAAAAAACTATCTTTAAATCTTCGCCGCCATGCTCATGATCGGGTTATTGTCATATAAAAACTTCAGGATTCCGTTACCCTGTATTGCCTGATAGATATCTTTGCCAATGACGGTTGTATATAACAGCGTAACGACTACAAATAATATCCACACAATGATCACCGCACCTACAAAACCGATCACTCCTCCTGCCAGTCTGTTTATAAGTCCGAACACTGGCAGTTCTGCTACAATATCCAATGCAAATATGATCGCCCGCAGAATGATCGTAGCAATCAGAAATGTCCCAAGATAAGATATAATATTAATGATCACTTTTGCCAAAAAGCTTCCTACATACTGCGCAAATGTATTGACGCCCAACTCTTCATATATCTCACTATTATTATTCACTGCCAGCAGGTCCTTGAAGATATCCGGAAGATCCGCCGCATTGATTGCCTCCTGCTGCATATCACGCGGAATTTCCATATTATCTAATATGCCGCTATCCTCACTATCTCCTTCACCGCCTTCATCATCCCCCGAAGGAAGCTTATCCGCAATCCCAAGCTGTGACAACAGCTCCTCGTCTATATTCCCTTCCATAATATCACCGATACTGATTCCCTGTGCCGCCAGTTCTTCTTCGCTTATTCCGGCCGCGCTAAGCGCATTCTCTATGTCTTCTTCAGATAATCCGCCGCCGGTCAAGTCCCCGATACCTTCCGACAGATGTGTCTTTGCCGCATCCATGATCGCCGCGCTTACCTTCTGCTCTATCATCTCATCCATCGGTGTATACTGCGCAATCGCCTTCGCCGCATGAGGCGTTGCAAAAAACACAATAAGCAGCGTCAAAAGTGTTGTTGCAAGAGACACTGCTATACGAATCGCCCCCTGACAGATTCCTATAATAATACATATTAAAAAAATGATTCCTACCGTAGCTAACACCCAGTCCATATCTTCTCCTTATTTTATAAGACGTATATCTTCCATGCCATTGGCATTCATCACTATATATCTGTTGATTCCAAAAGCAGGAAATATCTCTAGTATATTATTATTCATCTCACCGTCGAAACGATGTACTCCAAATCTTGTATAAATACTGCATTTTTTTCCATCGTACAAAATAATCCGACCGCCCGATATCTTTGCCGACTTATAGGTTCCGGCAAACCCGCGGGACAATATTTCTTTACCGGAAGTATTATAAAGCTTCAATTCATATCTGCTGTTTCCGTTTGCTTTTAATAGAATTCCTATATATTTGCCGCTGTGGAACACACTCTGAATCTCTCCTTTAATCTCAACGGCTGCCGTCTCTTTTGGCTCCTCCTTTCCTTTGAATATTGTCAGACAGTTATCCCCGACCGCTGCGGATACTGTCTCGTCAACAAAGAAACCTGCACCCATCACACTGTCTTTATATTCCTTTTCCGTCACTTGATGGTCTATCTTTTCTGCTCCTGCAGCGCCAAAATTATAATAACCCACTCTCGACATCATCTTCCCATCATAGACAGACAGATACAAAATCTGCAGCAACTCTCCATTCGGCGAAATCGCTATATCTACCGGATAGCCGATTCCCATTACCGACGATTTATGCTCAACCAGCACATTTCCTGCCGTATCGTAACATACAATTTGAGGTGTAGATTCATTTTTCAGGACAGCAGCCACAATTCCCTGTTCTGAGACGGCAATCTTTTCTATAGGAAGGGTCGTCTTTATCTCTCCCTTCAAACCGTCCTTCTGAAAAACCATGATATTATTGCCGCCCTTATCCGCAACTGCTGCCGACTCGCTATTCACATCTAAAAATGGATTCTTGATCTGATAAGGCAGATTCCACTTTTCTTCCCCGCTGCTGTCCAAATACGCGATACCATCCCGGCTGAACTTGAGAACACCTTCTGCAAATTCTTCATAGCTGTTATCCGCTGCGTTCCCTACCTTATATGTATTCGCAACTCTGACTCCTGTATAGGTCTGCAGATACAAATATAGATAAACTGCAGCCGCAATAATCGCCAATGCGGTAGCACCAATAAAAGCTTTTTTCAGGAAGTTTGATTTATACTGTCCGTTTTCCTCCCCTATTCCCTGTATGGAAAGCTCTTCATATGGATCATCCCGCATATAGTTTCCATCCCTTACAACATATAAATTTTTATTTTTCTGATGTACCATCCGTCTCCCCTTTTGTATATCTTTTCATCTTCTGTACAGTATAGCACATTTTTATATCAAGGTAATAATAATTTTTGTCCGATAATGATAAGGTTGCCGTCTGTCAGCCCGTTCATCCGGCATATCGCATCTACATGACCTCTGTTTCCATATACTTTTATACTGATCTTGTCCAGCGTGTCCCCTTTCTGTACAATATAATATTCCCCGCTTCCTGACTGACTCTGTACATCCGTTGTATCCGCCGCCAGCCCCGTATTACCGCCCGCTCCCTCCGCATCCGAAACCGCATCTCCCTCTGCCGTCTCATCACCTTCTGTTGTCGCATCACTTTCTTCTGTATTAGATACCGTATCTTCCGTATCTTCCTTCGGCTCCCCTTCTGTCTGTACCTCTTTGCTGACGGTCTCTACCGTCTCCGGAACTTTTTGCGCCCCGGCCTCCTCCGGCGCTTCGGACTTTTGCCGCTCCTCCACCTTCGTCTCCTGCGGCCTTTTGCTGCTCACGGACTGAGACAACGCCTCAAGAGAGTTCTGCACCGCTTCCATCTTATCATAATTATTAATGGTCGAGATACCGATCACAAGAACAACAACCACAAGAGCCACACTGACCGCATAAGCAAATCTGGCATTTTGTCTCTGTTCCTTGTATTCCATTTTTTCCTTTACGGCACTGCGAAAATTCTTTGCAGCTCGATCCTCAACCATTTCGCTGGGTGTAACGCCAATCTTTTTTCTCATATTGATCATATAATTCTGCATGGAAGGATTTTTCTCATAAAATATGTAATGTCCTCCCATCTGCATCAGTTCTCCGAACTTATTGGCATAGAAGACCTCTTCCTCCAGAACTGCATCCCGCCATACAAACACCGTATTGTCTTTTTTAAACCGTCTCTCATGAACTTTCTTAACCCCTTTGCTAAGGCCGATGGGCTGCCCTTCCCCGATCAGACACCATCCGACCATCTCCTGTCCCGAAAAAAATCTCTGCTTTTCTTCCTCAAGCTTGTCCCATGCTTCATTACTGATCTTTACTTCCGTACCCGCGACCTCTACATCGCCCAGCTTAAGCGCTCCTGCTACATAAACAACATCCTGCCCGTCCATCTTAAGAATCTCTCCTGTAAGCACAGCCGCCGCAGGAATTGATTCAGCCTTTTCCTTCAATTGGTTCAAATAAGTATCTACGTAATCTTCTACATATATCTTTGGCTCGTCACAGACATTTCCTATCTGTTTTACATTTTTCGGAAACTCACGTTCCATATACTCTCACCTCATTTTCCATATTTTGTCTGATTATGATAGCATACGGAAAATGCGTATTTTAGCAATTGGTGAAGCCTGTCCTTAAAATTTTACGACGTGTTACAGCATATTGTGGCAGAATACAGCATATCTTACAAAAAAAGTGCTGGATTTTGTATTCCAGCACTTATCCCTTAAAGTATTTTTCACTTTCTTCTACATCCTTCTGAAATGATTTATTAATCTTTTTCTGAATCTCCAGGTATTTTTCCAGATCTTCATATCCGAATTGCGCAAGCCCCTCAAAATTCCTCTTATAGCACCGAAGATCAAATTCAGCATGATTCTTAAAAATACGCTTTCCTTCCCCTGTCAGATACAAATTATATTCCCGATTATTCCTTTCATTTCTTATCTGCTCAACCCATTTCTTATTCCGCAGTTTTCTCACCATCTGACAGCAGGCGCTTCTTGTCTTCCCCAATTCCTCTGCCAATTTTGTTATTGTAACACCTTCGTTCATCCCTATATGTTCAATCATATGTGATTCTGCCTGATAAAGGACATAATCACCATAGTGATGCGGCAGCGAATCATACTCTTTCATCAAATCATATGCTCTGTCCATTTCATTCATGATACTGCAAAATACTTCATATTTTTTTTCATCCATAATTTTCCACATTCCTTTTCCTATTAGGTAATATATTACAGACTTCTTCCAGTATTTTCAAGAGAAAATCAGCCAAATATACGGCTGATTTTGCTGCTTATCTATCATGAACCTCGATATCCTCTGCATAGGGAATAGAGGCTTGAGCTCCCATTTTCTGTACACATTTTGCGGCCGCCTTGTTTCCATATTCTATTGCTTCCTCAATAGTCTTGCCTGCCGCCAGACAACATGCCAGAGCGCCAATAAACGTATCCCCTGCCGCAGTAGAATCCACTGTCTCTACTGCAATTCCCTGTTCATGGCATACCTTTCCGCCCGTTTTATAGATGATTCCTTTTTGTCCAAGCGAAATCAGCGGATAGCTGATTCCTTTTTCTTCCATAAACTCCAGCGCTCTTTCCATATCTTCCCGGGTTTTCACTTTAATACCCGTAATAATCTCTGCCTCAACCTCGTTCGGTTTGATAATGTCGATGTATTCTGCCATCTGTTCGTCTAATCTGTAATGTTCTGCCGCTGACGGATCTACAATTACAAATCCGCCTTTTTCTTTCGCAAGCTTTACGGCACACATCAGAACATCTCTTGGAAACTCCATCGTCATAAGAAGAATATCCCCCTCTTTCATCATCTCCAAACCTTTTTTTACATCGTCCGCCGTATTTTTTGCATGAACCCCCGGTGAGCAGATGATCTGATTGTCTCCGCATTCATTTACCCATACAAACGCAACTCCCGATTTTTCGTTTTTGTCCTCGATCAGCATATCTGTATCTATACCGGCCTGCCGCAGATTCTCTCTCAGCTCATATCCATACAGGTCATCCGCAATCCTCCCTAGCATTCGGACCTTTCCTCCTGAACGAGCCGCGGCAATTGCCTGATTCGCTCCTTTTCCTCCCGGTGTGACTTCATATGGATAAGGAGTATATCTCGTCTCTCCTGTCTCGGGGAATTGCTCACATTTTACGGAAATGTCCATAATAATAGAACCCATACAGATAATATTTCCAGACGCGCTAAAATCCCACATACCTTATCTCCTCACTCTTTACCGCATATTTTCTACTTTCCTCATAAAATCTCTTGCTTTTTGATCATTCACCATTTTCTTCATGTCGCCGTCTGTCTTAAACGCGCTTCCTATAATAGCTCCGTCAGATACACTCAATAATTCCTCTGCATTCTGGATATTAATTCCACTTCCGAGCAAAACCGGAACTTTAATATTCTTACGGGCTTCCACAACCTTTTCTTTTGTCGGCGCTATCCCAGTGCTGAAACCAGTAATAATGATACCGTCCGCTCCCTGCTCCTGTGCATCATACGCCAATTCATTTACGCTTCTATCGTGAACGATGTAATGACTTCCGTGTTTTACATTTGCATCACAAAACATCTGAATATCTTTTGCCCCCAGCATACTTCTGTAACGGGACAATTCACCGCCTATGCCCTCCGTAAGCCCCGTATATGATATATAAGCGCTCACAAATTCAAATACGCGTATCCACTTTGCTCCTGTTGCGCATGCAATTGCCATAGCAGCCTTTCCGCCGTTCATATGGACATTGATTCCAACAGGTATATTAACATTCTGCGCAACCGCACTTGCCGCTGCTGTCATAGCTGTGCAGGTTTCATATCCTATCTTTTCACCCTTTAAAAATGGCTCGTCCCAATAGTTTTCTATCTGAAGTCCATTGAGTCCCGCATCCTCTAAAATCTTTGCTTCTTCTACTGCAAAATCAATGATTTTCTTTATATCATAAACCGCTGGATCATAATTCGGGGAACCGGGCAGCGGCTTTAAATGAATCATTCCAATAATTGGTTTCGGCATAGAAAATATTCTATTCAACATTTTTTTCTCCTTAATTTAAAAAACTCAGAAATTGTTTAATTCTCTCATTGTCAAGCTTCGTCAGCTCTTCATAACTGCCCTTTGCCAGAATTTCACCTGCATTCACAAAAACAACCTCGTCGCTTACATCACGCGCAAAGGACATATTATGGGTTACAACTAAGATTGTATATTCCTCTTTTGACAATTCTCGGATCAGATTCAACACATCGGCTTCCAACTCCGGATCAAGCGCACTGGTTGGTTCATCGAATAAGAGAATCTCCGGTTTCATAGCCAGCGCTCTGGCAATTGCGATCCTCTGCTGCTGTCCGCCCGACAACTGGTGTGGATAACTATCCTTCTTTTCCTCAAGCCCGACTTTATGTAAAAGCTCCATTGCTTCCTTTTTTGCCTTGTCTTTGTTCTTTTTTAAAACAGTAACCGGCGCCTCCATAATATTTTCCAGTGCAGTCTTATGAGGAAACAGATTAAAGCTCTGAAAAACCATTCCTGTTTTTTTAGTAAATGCCTGACATTTGCTTTTCGGTATTTTTCTGGAAAAATCCAACTCGTCTCCATTCCATGATATAATTCCCGAATCTGGTGTCTCCAATAGATTGATACATCTAAGCAGAGTAGATTTGCCAGAACCCGACGAACCGATAATTACTGTTGTCTTTTGTGACTTAATCTGTAAATCTATATCTTTCAGCACATGATTATCACCAAAATACTTATTCAGCTTCTTTATTTCCAGCATTATATTCCTCCTATATCCGGTTTTCTTCTATGTCCCGCACCTTTTTCTTTTCACTCCCGGACAACATCAATTTATCTTCCACTTTTCCCTGCACCCAGTTCAGTACTGTACAAAAAATAAGATACACAAAACCTACCTCCAAATACATAACAAGCGGTTCATATGTTCTTGCCGTAATACGCTGCGTTACCAGAAACATTTCTGTAACCGTAATGGTGGAAGCTAAAGATGTATCTTTTACTAATGCAATAAAACTATTAAACAGCGGTGGAATCGCAATCTTTGTTGCTTGTGGTAAAATAATCCTTTTCAATGTCTGGACATAGCTCATTCCCAGAGAAGACGAAGCTTCCCATTGTCCTTTTGGAATTGACAGGATTGCCGCCCTGAATATCTCAGAACTATAGGCGCCTACGCTTAAGGAAAACACAATGATTCCTGCCGGAATAGGCTCAATGATAATGCCGATCTTAGGAAGCCCGAAGAACACAACAAATAATTGTACCAGAAGAGGCGTCCCTCTCATTACCCATACATAAAATCTGCATATGGGATCTAAGACCTTTACTTTAGACACTCTTACAATCGCAACCAGAATTGCTAATATTGTTCCGAGAGTAAATGAAATCAGTGTCAAAGGAATCGTGTATTGAAATCCTGCCTTTACTATTGGTCCAAACGAATCTACTATAATTCCCCCAACTCTTCCATCCATTCCATTCACCCTCTCATTTCTAAATGATTCTTAAATTCCCGGATTACTCCTGAATCTCTTCCAGAGTTAATTCTCTTGAAAAGTCCTTTCCAAGGAACTGCTCAGATAATTTTGTTAATGTTCCGTCTTCCCGAAGCTCTTTAATCGCTTTATTCACTGCTTCTACCAAATCCTCATTGCCCTTCGGAATCGGTGCAGCTACAGTATCGGCCTCTGCTCTTACATCAGCAATTTTAATCGGTGTATCTGGCTTTTGTATCAGGTAGTCGTTAAAAGCAATCGTATTGTTAATCACACAATCCGTACGTCCTGCAAGAAGAAGCTCTATATCTTTGCTAAATGTCTCTGACGCCGTAATATCCATCTCATACTCTTCAGCAATTGCTGCATAATTACTGGAAATATTCAGAGAAGTCTTTTTCCCCTTCGATGTATCCCATGATGTAATATCATTATGATCTTTGTTAACGATCAGTGCGATGTAACTATATAAATACGGATCAGAAAAATCATATTTTTCTTTCCTCTCGTCCGTTACGCCAACCTGATTCAATACAAGGTCAACCGTTCCATTATCAAGAGATGCCAGCAGTCCTTCCCATGTAATTTCTGAAAATTCTACCTTTACGCCCATCTTTTCACCGATTGCCTTGGCAACCTCAACATCATAGCCCGTAAGCGTATCACTCTCATCATGATACGTGAACGGCTGGTATGTTCCTTCCGTCCCTACAGTCAGAACACCCTTATCCATAATCTTTTCATAGGTTGTCTGTTCCTTTTTTTCCGTGTCTTCCTTTCCGGAATCTTCATTCTTTGCACCGCATCCCGAAACCAGCGCCGCAAGCATACTTACTACCAACGCCATCGACAGTAACTTTTTTCTCATTTCATTTTCCTCCTGTAATGTATATTAATCATGCGTTTATGGTACGCCATAAACCTCTTTAATGCGGACCGAACACTTGATACATCCTGTTTAACGCCCGCTCCACCGTTCGCCTTGGACACGCCAGATTCATCCTGATACAGCAGTCTCCATTTGCAACGAACATACCGCCGTCTTCAATATGAAGCCCTGCATCCACGATAAATCTACGTTTTACTTCCTCACCGTCTAAGCCAAAACCTCCCATATCAAACCATGCCAAATAAGTACCTTCCGGTATTTCAAATTCAATCTGAGGCAGATGTTTGCTTAAAAATTCCTTCATATAGAAAAAATTTCCGTCCAGATATTGATTGAGCTGTTCTACCCACGCCTCGCCCTGATCATACGCAGCCTGTGTTGCTGTCACTGACAATGCATTTGGCAAGTAATAATACCTGTCTTCCCAGATCTCTTTCACTTTTTTATTGGGAATAAAAATATTTGCCAGATGGTTTCCCGCCATATTAAAAGTTTTACTTGGTGCGGTACATGTATAGATCCAGTCCGCAGCAGGATATAATTTAGCCAGCGGAATATGCACATTTCCTTTCCTGAGCAGGTCCTGATGTATCTCATCACAAATGATCGGAACATCATATTTCCTGCATATCCTGGCAACAGTCCTTAGCTCCTCCTCCTTCCACACTCTTCCCGTGGGATTATGCGGACTACAAAAGATCAGTACCTTAACGGATTCCTCCATTATCTTTTTTTCCATACCGCTATAATCAATTTCATAATAACCGCCCTCTTTTTTGAGCGGCAGACAGACCGGAATCCGCCCATTATTCACAACGGATGAATAAAATGGTGCGTAAGACGGTGTCATGATCAGCACCTTGTCTCCCTTTTCAGATAATATCTGTATGAGATTAGAAATTGCCGGAACCACTCCGGAACTGACCGCCAGCTCCTCTTCACGAATTTCCCACCCGAACCGGCGCTGCATCCATTCCTTTAATACCTGTACATATTCCGGATCAATGATGTCACTATACCCCAGAATCCTGTTATCCAACCTCCTGTGCATCGCACTGATCACTTCCGGCGGACAGGCAAAATCCATATCTGCAATCCAAAGCGGTATAAAATCCTCCGGAAGATCCGGTTCTTCCATTCTGCTGTTTTCATACTTTACCGAATTCGTATGTATCCGTTCAATTTCTTCATCAAAATTGTAATACATTCTATATCCCCTCTGATCCTTTATATAATTAAGTAGTTTAATCTTTAATTATCTTAATATTAAAGTACCACCATTTTTGTGCATTGTCAACTAATTATGACTACTATTTATTATACTTTTTATTTATAATTACATTAATTTATTGTTCTTATCTATAGTTATATGAAATAATATGATAGAACGGCTGTATTGAATATTCTAATGGTAGAGGGAGAATAGTTTTTTCTCGCCCTTTATCCTATTCTCAAGTAAATCTTTACTAATAATGAAATTCACCACGTCCATTCCACTTCTCCCGCACCCGTGGCATCAGGAACCTTGCACGGAGAATGATGCGGAGAACCTTCTCAAAAGGAAGGCCGTCCATCTTGTTGCGGCGTGGAGCTCGTCCCGGCATGGTATCCCTCCTTCCAGACTTCGGGCCAGATTGGCCCGGAGCAACAAAAAACCGCCAGTGTCAGCCAGCGGTTCCATCGTTACTATATTTTGTTTTATCCTTCGTTGTCATTCTGCGGCAGATCAGGAAACAGAATCCGAAGATAATCCCGTCTGCCGTAGAGAACACGGTCAATGTAAACATCCTGCCCATTCACACGGTAGAAAACCACGTAATTTCCACTGGTGAGAAATCGGTAGCCGATTTCTATATCTGTCACAGAGGACAGCGGTGCGCCGATTTCTGAAAAATTTTCCAGTTCGTCAACAGTGTCCATGATTTTGTTTACGGTGTTTTCAGCGGCTTGCGGATTACATAATTCAAAGGTAATATACTCCCAGATTTCGTCCAGATCGTTCTGGGCTTCTGGTGAGTAGTGGATGTTATTCTTCATTTGCCTTTGCCCGGAAATGTGCTCTCACATCCGAGGACGAAAGCCATCCCTTTTCCTCTCCAGATTTTTTTCCTTTTGCAAGCTCGCCCATGAGCTTCAAAGTGGCTCGTGTTTTCTCATAGTCCTGCATGTCGATGATTGCATAGCGCCCGCGTCCGTTTTTGGTAAGAAAGACCGGTGCGCCCACAGATACGTCACGGAGCACATCACTGTAATTCCTCAAATCAGAGATTGGTTTGATATTCGGCATAATCACATTCTCCTTTCCTGCCCTTAGTATACCCTGATTTGATGTAAAATTCAACAGCATATTTTACAACAGTATTTTAATGAGCTCTATGGATTTCGAGAGGCTCCCGGTCTTGAAGAGAACGAAACACAGTGGCACTGTGTACCCCACGCAGGTCCAGATAGCCCCCATCATCGTGCAGCTTATAACCTTTATTCATGGTCACTTTGATCTTGACTTTCTTTTTATTAAAAAAATGCTCAAAACATGTTGAGTTATATAAAAAATATTGTATAATTTTGGTGTCACTCCCCTCGCAGGGAGTGTGGATTAAAACAATACAGGCTTGACTGGATAGCAACAGGCAAAAAAACAAAAGGGCTGTCGTCGGAAAATAGATAGTCCGAAGCAGGAGACATTTAAAAAATTATGATAATAGCTGTTTGTGAGGACGAGAAAATATTTCTGCAAATCATCAGAAATAAAATTTTAGATTATGCGAGACGAAAAGATATAGATGCGGAAATTAAATTATTTCTTTCCGGCGCGGCTTTTACGAAGTGTGAAGAACATTTTGACATCGTGTTCATGGATATTGATCTCGGAAAGGAAAACGGGATGGACATAATCAACGCTTACAGGAAAAATCACAAAAGCATTAATATCATTTTGACGTCCCACACGGAAGAAATCGCAAACGGATACAAGGTCAGGGCATTTCGTTTTTTGTCAAAACCCATTCAGGATCAGGCGCTTTTCGAAGCATTAGATGAGGCAGTTCTCTTGCTGGGCAAGTCCCGCCGGTATATAGGCTGGTGTGATGGGGAAGAGAAAGTGATACACGAAGAGGAAATCATCTATGTGGAAGCAGGTGATAAGTATTCCGGCATTCGTACTTCAGAAGGGTTTTACAGGGTAAAATATACAATTACAGAGATGAAGCAGCAGTTGGATCCGTTGGATTTTTATATGCCTCACAGAAGTTATATTGTAAATATGAATTACATAGATAAGATCGAAGAGGAAAAGATTTATCTGATCAATCGGGAAAAAATTAAAATCAGCAGATTGAAGAGGAAAGATTTCCGCACGAAATTTTTTGATTTTATAAGGAGAAAGTCCGTATATGGGAATTGAACAGGGAATCAATACGGTGATAGTCGGGAGCATTGATTTGCTAATACCTGCAAACACACAGCCCCTGAAAGATTTTGTATCCTTCGCTTCAAGGCCAAAGCCTGACCTCTGCTCCGGGTACACCAATCTCCCGGGGGCGTCCCATTTTTCAATATCTTATTTCACAAACTCTTTTACTTTCCCATAGATACTATCTGCATCTAATCCATACTTTTTAATCAGTGCCGCCGCCGGACCAGACTCGCCAAACACATCGTTCACACCGATCTTGAGAACCTTTGCAGGCGCTTTCTGTGCCACAACGTCGCATACTGCGCTTCCAAGTCCGCCGATCACGGAATGCTCTTCTACTGTTACAATCCTTCCGGTCTTTGCTGCCGCTTCAATAACTGCAGCCTCGTCTAACGGCTTGATCGTATGCATATTGATGACTGCTGCGCTGATTCCATCTGCCGCAAGCTTCTCTGCTGCCGCCAGAGACTCAGAAACCGGAAGTCCTGATGCAATGATTGTTACATCCGTTCCTTCTTTCAGAGTTACTGCCTTGCCAAGCTCAAACTTGTACTCCGGATTGCCATTGATCACCGGAACTGCTGCCCTGCCGAATCTAAGGTATACCGGACCTACATGCTCATAAGCTGCCTGCACAGCCGCCTTTGCCTCGATATCATCAGCCGGATTGATAACTACCATACCGGGAATCGTCCTCATCAGCGCAATATCTTCGTTACACTGATGGGTTGCGCCATCCTCGCCTACGGATATACTTGCGTGGGTCGCGCCGATCTTCACATTCAATTTCGGATATCCGATGGAGTTACGGATCTGCTCAAAAGCACGTCCCGCCGCAAACATCGCGAATGAGCTTGCGAATGGAACCTTTCCTGTCGTTGCGATTCCTGCCGCAACACCCATCATGTTACACTCCGCGATACCGCAGTCAATATGGCGCTCCGGGAATGCCTTTTTGAAGGTTCCGGTCTTTGTCGCTGCCGCAAGATCTGCGTCCAGTACAACTACATCGTCATATTTTTTTCCCAATTCTACTAAAGCATTACCGTAGCTTTCTCTTGTTGCGATTTTCTTTACTTCTGACATAATGCTTCACCTACTTTCTCTAAATCTGCCATTGCGGTAGCATACTGCTCATCATTTGGAGCTGCTCCGTGCCATGACGCCTGATTCTCCATAAAGGATACATCCTTGCCCTTTACTGTCTTAGCAATAATCGCTGTCGGCTGTCCCTTCGTCTCTCTTGCCTCTTTGAATGCTGCGGCAATCGCATCAAAATCATGTCCGTCAATATTGATCACATGGAAATTAAATGCCTCAAATTTCTTGTCGATCGGATATGGGGAGTTGACGTCAGTAATTGCCCCGTCAATCTGAAGATTATTGTTATCTACGATCACTACAAGGTTGTCGAGCTTTCTGTGAGCCGCAAGCATGGACGCCTCCCACACCTGTCCTTCCTGAATCTCTCCGTCTCCCAGCAGTGTATATACACGGTAATCCTCTCCTGAAAGCTTTGCGGATATAGCCATACCAACTGCCGCTGAGATTCCCTGTCCTAAAGAACCGCTGGACATATCAACACCCGGAATATGCTTCATATCCGGATGTCCCTGAAGGTAAGAACCGACCTTACGGAGTGTGGTAAGATCCTCTACCGGGAAAAATCCTCTGTTTGCAAGCGTGGAATAGTAACCCGGAGCAGTATGTCCCTTTGACAATACAAAGCGGTCACGGTCAGCCTTCTTTGGATCCTTCGGATCGATATTCATCTCTTCAAAAAACAGATACGTGTAAATATCTGCTGCTGAAAGAGAGCCGCCCGGATGTCCGGACTTAGCACTGTGTACGGCCGTCACAATGCCTTTGCGAATTTCATTCGCAGTTTTCATTAACTCTGATTTGTTCATGATGTTCCTCCTGAAATTTATTTGTACAACAAATTTTACTCACCAAATACTTTTTTATAGTCAGCCTGAAATTTTGCGATACCTGCATCTGTCAGAGGATGCTTTGTCATCTGCTCGATCACTGCGTATGGTACCGTTGCAATATCAGCTCCTGCAAGCGCGCAGTCAGTTACATGCATCGTATGACGTACGCTGGCCGCGATGATCTCTGTCTTGATTCCAGCCACTTTGAAAATCTCAGCAATCTCAGCGATCAAATCTGTTCCCCTTACAGAAATATCGTCCAGACGACCAAGGAATGGTGATACATAGGTAGCCCCTGCTCTCGCTGCAAGAAGCGCCTGATTTGCCGTAAAAATCAATGTGACATTCGTCTTGATCCCTTCTGCTGTCAACGCCTTACAAGCCTTTAAGCCTTCTACAGTCATTGGAATCTTAACTACCATATTCGGATGAATCTTTGCGATTTCACGCCCCTCTGCGATCATGCCCTCTGCATCAACTGTCGTCGCCTTCACTTCCCCACTGATCGGTCCGTCTACGATAGAAGCGATCTCAGCGATTACCTCTTCAAATACTCTGCCCTCTTTGGCAATCAGTGACGGATTCGTAGTAACTCCACAGATCACTCCCATGTCATTGGCCTTTTTGATGTCCTCAACCTTGGCTGTGTCGATAAAAAATTTCATTTTAGTTCCTCCTTTTTTGGTGTGAGTCTTCTCACAGTCATCGACTTGTTTCTATGTTGAAATTATATCGCATATAGCAAGTATTGGTCAATATGTGCTTATTTTTATTAATAATTCTTTTGATTAATATTTCATTTTTATTAATTTCGTTTTCTATCACAATTTATATATTTCGGCGGATCATCAAC